>Ga0265797_10000479_pt1 | contig 72705 bp, 91 predicted proteins | sample P2T30metagenome_FD_192433 | JGI IMG/M metagenome (GOLD analysis project Ga0265797, IMG submission 192433) | Plant litter microbial communities from East Loma Ridge, Irvine, California - P2 T30 | ecosystem: Environmental > Terrestrial > Plant litter > Unclassified | place: USA: California...
GACAACGCGCACCACAGACCTCCCAGGATCAGGACGAACATTGAGAAGAGAAAGACTGGCCTCCTGCCGATCACCATCGCCATTGGCATGGATATCAGGTTGCCGACTCCCATAAGGAGCGTTGGGTAGGTCAGTAGGTCGTTGGTTTTGTGGCCGGCTTCTGGATACGATGCTTGCACCATGGAGAAAATGGGCCCCAATCCCGAAGCGAGCACGACTGAAGTACACCCATAGGCCGACACGAGCAATATGATGATCCATTTGCGCCACGAAGGTAGATTCAGTGGATCTGTGAGCAGAGTCAGCATGAAAGACTCCGGCTCTCGAGGGACACCATGTGTCTACCATTGGGGTCTGCTGTCGGCTGAGGGATCAAGACAATTCCGTTCTCGCGTATCAATTCCATCCTCGTGGAATCTTCCATCGCCTGGGTCGGTTGCTCTTCGATGTGGGATACATTGTTCTTGTCGTCCATGGTGTGTTTTGTTTGGTATCGACGTGTTGTTCGAGGAATCGCTATGGGCTGGCTACCTCTGCTGATTTGACAAGCTGCGAGCGCGATGTCGAAGACATTTTTTGGGAGTTCTGAGGGTAGGTATGCGTGCTAATATATCAGGGGAGCCAAGGAAGGCCTTTTCTCGCAGATAAACACATATTGCGGTCCCTCAAGGCTGATCCGGTGGAGTGGTGGAAGGTTGAGACTGGAATTCTCTCCACGCGGAGCCCCACGCGGGGCCCCTCACTTTGAGACGAGCAAGCACGGTCCGGTTCGGTTCGGTTTGGAAGTCCCATCACCAAGACCTTAAGAAGCTCTTGGTGAAGATCAACTGGCATGTACGAGGAAACCAAGCGCGGTGGTGGCGGCTCCAGCCTCTTGGTGACGAGTGGCTGTTGATAAGCACAGTCCGGGAAACGCCGTGGTTCGATCGTTGGCGGATGCCCGGAGACAATGACCGGCACTTCACAGCAATACAGCAAGCAGAAGAAGCGACCAAGCACAAGGAGGAACCAGCGTTGGCGAGGGGAAGGAATGTGGTGAGTGTGGACGAGAGATTCAGCAAAGATGAACTAAACGTCAGATTCCTGAAGCTGTGCATCATAGACTCTACAACAGCTGACAGGGCCAATCGAAGAGAATAGCTTCTTGATTAATGAGGCAATTGTTGAATGATCGTGTTATTCAAGGGCATCGAAACTAGGTAGGGGCTATTCGGTAGACTGATGCTCAAAATTCGGCAAAATCAAAGCCCTCATTGGTTCATACATGAGAGTTAGGGTTGGGGTATGTGTACGGAGCACCAATCTCTCAGTTGTGTTGATCAATCAGTCTTGTTCAAGCTCTTCAATATCTGACAGGCTGACTGGTAATGCCAAAAGACCGAAAGAAGAACGCTCCGTGTTCGTTTCGGGATCGATCGTGTAGCGCGAGACGGTACACAATTACACCACGATCGATGTCAAAATTGCCGATTTGTCGCTGTGGTATTATTCCAATCCGATTTCTTTCGCCTCCGTCGATGGCTTCGGAGCTTCCACTTCCCTAAAGTCACGAGCACTAATATCACATTCCCCTTGGTCGAGCAGTCAAAGTGTGTCCAAGGCAAATTGCATTAGCATCGATTCGATGACTTCGCTCAAAGGCAGAACATCAAGTGAGGCTTGCGATTCGGAGAAAGCAAACCATTTCATCATCAATTGAAACAACACCCAGCCACTCTCAAGCCTTGATATAAGGAATCCCAGTCAACCTCATCCCCCTCTCACTCAACACCGGCCTCCCACTCTTCGGCACCAAATGATGCAACGCATCCTGCTCCCCATTCCTCATCAGCGGCAGCGCACCCACATGAGCCGCATTCGGCCAGTGCGTCGTCGGCTGGCAGTCCTCGAAAGCCTTCTTCTTGCGCAGCAGGTCCTCCTGCGTGACGTCGCTGACCGGCATGTAGCACGTGTAAGCCGCGAAACGCGGCATTTTTGTCGTGGAACTCAGGTTGTAGTGCGGCGTGCGCGAGTCCCAGACTACAAGGTCGCCGGGCTCCATGCACACTTTCTCCCAGGTGAGGCTTTTGGCTTCGAGCCATTTCATGCCGGAGGGGGTGATGCCGTACCATTCTTTGGTCCTGTAGGGGGGTTTGGATTAGTGGATGGTACTTTCAAGACGGGTTGGTTCAGCGTTGTGTGTGGTGTTTCCAGTCACAACGATCGCACAAGATCGGATGCTACACTCACCATGCCCAGATGCGGTCCTTTTCGTTCTCGAACTCCTTGTGGAACTCTTCGCTGAGCAAGTGGCCGCCTTTGCAGACAATCAATCCGCCATCGTCCGGGCCGTTGGGAAGCAAGTTGACCAAGCCCTGCAGGCATCTGAAGCCGGGCCTGGTTCTATCCTGGTCTTGATGCGCCCAAGGCTTGTTCTCCTTGAGATCCTTGCGGTTTGGGAAGCTCAGGTTCACGGCGTCGAAGGAGACGATGAGATCCTCGGTCTCATAAACTTTCTCAAAAGCCCCGACAACACCTGGCTCGGTGCGGATGTTCCAGGTGAAGGTCTCGTGAGGTAGGCCGTAGCCTGCGCACATGCCTTTTTCATTGATGATTGGCAGGCAGTCTTCGCGGATTGTGGAGGGTTCGTTGCGGTCGAAACCGAGGCCGCTGTGTATTGCGTCAACTGGCTGCCAGTCTAATGGACGTACTTGACGATAATTCATGGCGCGCAGATGAGAAAGACGACGTACAAGTCCTCAAGGAATGAGTACATCTCCGCTGCATACCCATCTGCCCTCTCCCTAGGGATTGCGCCCTTGACGACGGCAAAGCCATCCCTGATCAGATCATCGCGGAAATCCCCGTACTTGTGATCAGCGCCTCGTGTAAAGAGCTTGTGGTTCGGGTTGACTGTTGGAATGAACTCGACGACGGTTGGGGGAGAAACAGCGACAGTCTCGGTCGAAGGGGGAACGGTGACGGTTTCGGTGGTAGACATTGTTGTCATTGTTTTCGTTGTTGCTTTTTTCTGTTCTGTCGATGTACGATCAATGCTCTTGGGTTCTGATCTTGAAGCCTCATCTGGGATACTTAGTTATAGTGCTTTATTACGCATTATTGTGCCGATGATTAGGGAACTCTGCGTTCTTTCGGTACGGTCTGGCTCGGTTCGGGCAGGTTCCCACTCAAGTCTTCGGAGCTGATCGTATGCAGAAGCGCAATAGCAAGAATTTGCTATCGTCGTTGTGATAGGAGGATCTTCTGGCCCAGCCGAATATGGCTCGGTTCGGTAGAGTCTTGGCCGTATCGATTAGTGGTACCCAAAAGCAGGTAGTCAGCCCGAAGTCCTACAATAAAATACGTGGTGCTCTCTTGGTTATGATCTCAGATTGATTCGATTCGCCTAGTTATCATTCGAGTCAGAAGTGTCATCCGGCTCTTGGCTGTGTGGCTCGGTTCGGTTGAAGGGCAGACATGAGGTGTTAATTCCGAGTCCGACCCCCAGACTTCCTCCGTCAGCAGATCTAGTCGCGGAAATGTGGGGCACGAGTCTGGCAGGCGTGAGTTCACAACATCCAGTTCGCTTTTCGATAAGACAGGACTCTACCCTTCTGATCAGCTAGGATGGAAACGTAAATCCTCAAATAAAAGAAAAGCCCTTCTGTCGTGATCACTCAGATATCAAACACTCCCGTGCTCGCAACTTGATCAAACCATCAGCAAACCTTGTTATTCTCTCTCTCTGTCACCCTTCGTCATCCTTCATGGCTACTCACAAGCCGTCTGGGGAGATAGCAGTGCTGGGTAGCGGCCCCGCCGGTATGGCAACGGCACTGGCCCTGATCAAAGCGGGCCACGCCGTGACCGTCTACGAACGATACAAAGAAGCACGACCAGCAGGCAACATCCTCAATCTCTGGCCACCACCGATCAAGGCTCTCCGCGACATGGGCGTCGACATTGAACAGCTGGGCTACCCGTGCCACACGACGTTCCGGAATGCCAAGGGCCATGTGCGAGCGGAAGTCAAGTTGCCAGATTGGGTCGAGCGCGAATACGGCGGAGGATTCATTGGGCTGCTCAGACCCGACCTCTACAAGCGCATGCTCCAGTCCATCCCTGAAGGCACCATCCAATTCGGTCGGTCGGTCGAACGTATCGAGAATGAGGCAGACTTGGTCAGACTGCATTTCTCCGACGGTGAGAGTAGAGAGTTCGATGTCCTGATAGGCGCGGACGGGATCGACTCGTCGGTACGAAAGCACCTGTGGGGTGATTCGCCCAAGAGGCCGCATAATCTCCATGTGATTGGAGGGTTCACGTTTGAGGATGTGCCGAGGGCAGAGAAGGGAGAGGTGGTGCTGTCGCACTCGCAGACAATTCAGGGAACCTACTCGTCCATCCTCAGCGACGGTCGAGAGGGATACCAGTGGTGGATGCTGGAGGCATGGGCAGACGAACAAGCCGCGCCGACACAGCTCCACGAGCACGCAAAATTTCTGGCCAAGGGCTTCCAACCCGAACTGCAAGAGATGATCGGCAAGACGAGAGAACAGGACTTGCAGAGGTGGCCGATCCGAGACCGACAGCCGTTGACGCGCTGGTCGTCGGGAAGGACAACACTCGCAGGCGACGCCGCACACCCCACTTCACCATATGCAGCGTACGGAGCGGGCATGTCGATCTGCGACGGCTATTTCCTAGGACAGTGTCTGGCCGGGGTGGACCTAAAGGAGACTCGGGCGGCGGAGGAGGCTTTGCTGACATACGAGTCGAAGAGAATCCAGCACACGACGGAGCAAGTCGAGGCGGCGTACAGGCTGGGTCAGATGTTCCATCACATGCCCAGTCTTCTTCGACCTATCCGAGATCTCGTTCTTGACAACACTTGGCTGCTGCAAAAGCAGGTTGGTGAGAAGAATCCGCGTGAGATTGTCGCTCAATTGGAGGAGATGGGCCCGGGGATTGTAGCTGTTGGTAGTAGTTAGGTAACTGACAGGCCCATGGGAGACGGGCATGAATGAATGAATGATTCCATGTTTGTTGAGTATATGTAAGACTGTGTTTGTTGTAGTCAAGACTCATGTATACGTCCGAGATGTTCCAGGGTCAAACCCTAAGAATTGTTCCTATTGCCGATCGATTGCATCTCATCCTGGGGAGCGACCAAAAAATGTCTTGATGCTATCCATCCATCTCGCCACATCAACACCAACACATCACACTCGTTTGACAATGCGAGCCACAGCCCTCGCGCGCAATGCCCTGCGCCAGCAACCCGCCCTGCGCAATGTCATAAACTCCTCCTCCCACCGCACATTCGCCTCGGCCGCCGCCCTCCCTTCAACACGCCTCCAGACTCGCTCGGCCTTCGCATCAACACCACGCAGATCACACTACCAGACAAGACGATGGAACGCAACTGCGGCCGCCATTCAAGAAGCCGCTGCGAAAGATCCCTCTAGCCTTACCCAGGACGCCATCGTTGAGAATTTGGACCCAAAGGAGGCCGCTCGTCTGGACAAGGTCAGGAACATTGGTATCGCAGCCCACATTGACTCGGGAAAGACAACCGTCACCGAGCGCGTGCTGTTCTACACCGGTCGTGTCAAGGACATTCATGAAGTCCGCGGAAAAGATGCCGTCGGCGCAAAGATGGACAGCATGGACCTGGAGAGAGAGAAGGGCATCACCATCCAGTCTGCCGCCACATTCTGCGACTGGATCAAGAAGACTCCCGACCCCGTCACCGGCGAGCTCAAGGACGAGAAATACCACATCAACTTGATCGACACTCCCGGTCACATTGACTTCACCATCGAGGTCGAGCGTGCCCTGCGTGTGCTGGACGGCGCAGTCATGATCCTCTGCGCTGTGTCTGGCGTGCAGTCTCAGACTGTCACCGTCGACAGGCAGATGAAGCGCTACAACGTCCCGCGTGTCAGCTTCGTCAACAAGATGGACCGCGCCGGTGCCAACCCTTGGAAGGCTGTCGAGGGCATCAACCAGAAGCTCAAGATCCCCGCTGCCGCCATTCAGATCCCCATCGGAGCCGAGAAGGAGTTCAAGGGTGTTGTGGACCTTATCAGAATGAAGGCCATCTACTCCGAGGGCGAGAATGGCGAAATGGTGCGCGAAGACGAGTGTCCTGCGGATCTTGTCGAATTCGCAAACGAGAAGAGGTCGCTCCTTATCGAGACTTTGGCCGACGTCGACGATCACATGGCAGAGGTCTTCCTTGACGAGCGCACACCTTCGCCTGACGAGATCAAGGCCGCGATTCGCCGCGCCACCATCAGCCTCAAGTTCTCACCCGTTGTCATGGGCACTGCCCTCGCCAACAAGAGCGTCCAGCCCATGCTTGACGCTGTCGTCGACTACCTCCCCAACCCTGCCGAAGTCGAGAACCTTGCCCTTGACCGCAAGCGCTCTGAAACCCCCGTCAAGCTCGTTTCCTACAACAGTCTCCCCTTCGTCGGTCTCGCCTTCAAGCTTGAAGAGTCCAACTTTGGTCAGCTCACCTACATTCGCGTCTACCAGGGCTCCCTGAAGAAGGGTGCTAACGTCTTCAACGCCCGCACCGGTCAGAAGGTCAAGATTCCCCGTATCGTACGCATGCACTCCAACGAGATGGAGGAGGTGCCCGAGATCGGTGCCGGTGAGATCTGCGCCGTGTTTGGTGTCGACTGCGCTTCCGGCGACACCTTCACCGAGGGCGGTCTGGGCTACAGCATGAACTCCATGTTTGTGCCCGACGCCGTCATTTCCCTGTCCATCGCGCCCAAGAACACCAAGGACACACCCAACTTCTCCAAAGCCATCTCCCGCTTCCAGCGCGAGGACCCGACCTTCCGCGTGCACAACGACTCCGAGTCCGGCGAGACTATCATCTCCGGCATGGGCGAGCTGCACCTGAGCATCTACGTCGAGCGCATGAAGCGCGAGTACAACGTCGAGGTCGCCACCGGCCAGCCTCAGGTCGCCTACCGCGAGACCATCCAGTCCCGCGTGCCCTTCGACCACACCCTCAAGAAGCAGACTGGTGGTGCCGGAGACTTCGCCCGCGTCGTCGGCTTCCTCGAGCCCACTGGCCAGCTCGGCGAGAACGAATTCGAGCAAGCCATCACTGGTGGCACTATTTCGGAGAAGTACCTACTTGCTTGCGAGAAGGGTTTCCAACAATCCTGCATCACCGGCCCTCTGCTCGGCCACAAGGTCCTAGGAACGTACATGCAAATCAACGACGGCGCAACCCACATGACCGATTCCTCCGAACTGGCTTTCAAGAACGCCACCCAGCAAGCCTTCCGCAAGGCCTTCCAAGCCGCCCAGCCACAAGTCCTCGAGCCCCTGATGAAGACCGTCATCACCGCTCCCAACGAGTTCCAGGGAAACATTGTCGGTCTGCTGAACAAGCGCAACGCCACCATCAACGACACCGAGATCGGACCCGACGACTTCGTCCTCACCGCAGACTGCTCGCTCAACAGCATGTTTGGCTTCTCGTCGCAGTTGAGAGCTGCTACCCAGGGCAAGGGCGAGTTCTCGATGGAGTTCAGCCATTACTCGCCGGCGCCGATGCAGCTGCAGAAGGAGCTTGTCGCCAAGGCGGAGAAGGAGAGGGCGGAGAAGAACAAGAAATAAACGGCTCGATCTTGAAGATTTCGTTGAGCTAGACGATGTTGGAACGATCTTGTGAGATCTTGGGAAAAAAGACATCTGGAGGAAGAAAATCAGACTCGAGAGCGAGAACAAGAACTGTACGATGGAGTTTGCATGCATTGGGTTGTACGATATTCACTCCCCGCCGCCGGAGGAGAGAGTGTAAAGATACCTGGATCACCGCGTTCTCGCGAGGCGCGTTGGTCCGTAGTTGGTGTACAAAAGGAGGAGAGAGAGAGAGAGAGAGAGAGTGAGAAGCATCAAGTCCTCTTTTGATTTTTCCCCTGGAGGAGTTCCCCCTGGATCCCTCCGTGTATTATACAAAAAAAACCGCATGCAGCAATTGGATTTCCCCCTTCTTGATACACGCATAGGGGAAAGAGGATATATAGAGCATATGTACATCAACAGACAAAACATCCATACTTGATCATGACATTGTAGATGTATTGAGAACAGCGAGGAAGCCCTCGTGTGCGGGTGTCGACATGATAGTTCCCTTTTGTTTTAATTTGGTTTTCACCACGTGCTGCAGATTCTAAAGCATAACAACCCCGACGCCGTCCATCTTCGTCTTGTCGATCTGGTTGTTTTCATCAACACCACCACCCAACTTCGGTGTCCTCCAGTTGAAAAGATAGAAGTTGAGCTTGCCGTCACCGGGCTCGAATTTCTGGTCCTTGAGGAAGAGTGGGTTGTCCAGAAGTGTCAGCGCGTTGAAGACGTGGAAGCCGTTGTTCTTGGCCAGGATTAGGATGTCGTGCACCAGCTCGTCCAGACGAGTTTTGAGCCCGGCTTGGACTTTGTCGGCAGGTCCTGATGCGAAGGCGGATTCGGAGGCGTAGTAGTAGAGGTAGGCGGCGCGGATTGTTTCGGTCGTGCTTGCTTTCAGAACGGTGGACTAGGAAGGGGGTTAGTGACGAGTGGTGTGTCATTTCCTTCATTCTGTAGACTTACGGCTAGGAGGTAGTAGGAGATGAAGTCGGTGATTTTGCCTTTTTGCTCAACGACGTAACTCCAGACGACATCTTTCGCGGCGGCTGAGCAGAGTAGGTGCTCGATCTCGGCGTTTGTAAATTCTTGCTTCAGGTGGAAGCGGTCGAGGTAGCGTACGAGGAGGTCGCGGACGGCGGGCACATCTTCAGGCTTCATAGGACGGAGACCCTTAGTCGCAGTCTTGGAAGGCAGGAAGTATTTGCGGGCCTGCAGAGATTCGGTGGACCGGTGTGGAAGATGGCTGAAACCCGTCTTGTACAGATGAGGCCAGTCGAGCGAGCGGTGGTAGTATCTGCATGTCGTGACGGGAGTGGGCAGGAGAGTGCCGGCTGTGTATAGGGCTTGGTAGATTCCGTTGCGGTAGCACTGGCGGGTGACCTCTTTGATGAGGACGGGAGCCAGACGCTTTGCGCGCAACTTGCGGTGAATGGTGAGGAAGTTGATTTCCACAGCGTTGACTTTGCTCTGGCGGACCTTGAGCGATGCTGGAACGCCTGAGATGAAAGCCACGAGCTTGCCCTTTTTGCCCTCGGCCGCTTTGGCTCGCACGCCGATATGCCACTCCTTCTTCCATCCCGGAGGCTTGAGAGCCCACTTGAGGAACTCAATCGAGTAATTGAAGCGGAAGGAGCCATCGGTGTCCTCGACGTAGTGGTTGTACAGCAAGTCATACAGCTCTTGAAGTTCCGCCTTGTCTTCCAGGTCGACGAGATCCCATACGAAACCGTCGGGCAGCTTCGCAGGCTCAGGCTTTGCGCTCGCCTTGCAGATGTGGTCGGGCAGGATGGCACCCTCGGGCAGTGTCTTCCCCTCGCCGGTGCCGTCTGTGGTCTGTAGGAGATTGGGTTCCTGGAATTTGGGGACCGGCTGAGTGTTCCAGAACTTGTAGTCCTCCTGTTTCTTGCCCTCGGGTTTGGGCGCTCCCTGACTCACTGCGAGCTGTTGCAGTAATTGCTGGAAGTCTTGCGCCGAGGCGACATTGGGTGCTGCTGCTGCTGCGTCTTTTGCGCCAGTGGAATCGTTGTTGCTGGCGGGTGCTTTGCCGTTGTTGTTGTCGGCAGGCTGATCATCGCCTTGGCCGGCCATGTTGGGCGATATGTATTTGCTTGCTCTTTAGAGCGAGGGTTGCATACGTATATTCAGATCTCGAGGTGAGGTTGTTGTTTAGGGCAGGTCGACCAAATGTTGCTGGTTTGACTTGACGTCGCAACTCCAATTGACTTGAAACACCCCGCGAATCCTGAGGTTTGTCGTTGGTGGTGGGGTCAAATTCACGCCTTTCAAGCAGACAACAGCCAGGGCTTCCTTCATTCCTGACACGACATCGATACTCCGGCCATTGTTGAACACAGATCTCATTGCATGCATTGTGGAAAGATCAGGTCCATCTAGAGCTCAAATGAGTACTGGAACATCATCATACGATCTGGATCTGTGAATACGCAAGTCGAATTGGAAAAAAAAGGCATCAGTCATCAACAATAACATTCACAGAATCGATCCAACCACAGCAATTCTGCAGCGGCAGAACCACCTCACTGGCCAAATCCTTGCGCCATTGGTCACCATGTAGAGTTGCAGGAGACTCGTCCAAGCACCACTTCACAGCTGATGCAAATTCTGGACCCGCCTCATCCTTGACATCGTCTGACCATTTCTTTGCCACCATCGAACGAAGTACTGGATTATCGGAAGCCATTGCTCCGAACTGTTGCCAGAGGTCGTGTTCCTCGAGTTGTGCACCAAATAGCAGTTCCAGTAACATGATACCCAGGCATGCGAAGCTCCTGTCTGCAACCTTTGGCACACGTGACGTTGATGGAAGCTCGAGCTCAAAGTTGGCTGACACGAATGGGCGGTCCAGAAGGATGTCCCCAGCGTTGTTACCAGTCTGCGGGAATCTCACGTCTCCGGATCCCCACTGTCTTCTCGCCCACGATGTCGAATGGAGCTGTAGATGTGAAGAAGCCACCTTCAGCGCAATCTGGAACCGCTGAGCTCGCGACACTCTTGGCTTATGGTTCCGATGCAGGATCTCCCCCAGTGTGATTTCGCCCGCGACTACTTTCTGCTCCGGCTGTGAGCTCACCTGGTACTGGTCGCCTTGGTTTGAGTCGACGAGCAGTCCCAGACACTCGCTTCGCATGCCACATGACTCCATAGTGTGGCAAAGGTTGTTAATTACGTCTCGGGAGGTCGATTGTGGCTGGCTCGTCGCACCGGCTGTGAGTCGCTTGCTCTTCTTCAGTTCTGGCTCAGACTCAACGGAGGAAGCGGCTGCCGCCGAGTCGGGCGCAAGATATACTACCCCTCGGGTTTCAGGAACTCCGCCGAACCTGCCGGTCTTGTCAGCGCTTCACTACAGGGAAAATTCAGGAATCTATGTCTACCTGATGGACGCTCTAGCGGGCTTATCGATTCTTCTCTGGCCTGACAATATCGCAGGCTTCAATCGTTGTCCAGCGGATGTCGACGGCAACACCAGTCTCTTTGGAGGAAAAACAAGTGCAGTGGTCACAAGCTGGTTCGCAACAGGATCCTTGACTGGCGTCCATTCGATTTTGAGTCCATGTTGCTGCCAGGGAGCCGCGAGAGACGGGCTGCTATTCTTCGCTGCAAACATGACCAGGATGCGAAACTCGAAATGAGCCGACGTCCTGTGTTGTAACCACAAATGCGCACAGTGATTCTGGCGGCACGGGCATATCCAGCTGGACAGGAGTAATGTGAAAATTCGATCCGCATGTTTCCAGTAGCCCATGAGATTGTTGACTGACTGACGAGATACCGCTAACTTGCTGGGCTCCTCAAAGGCTGCTACCTGATCGCTCGCAGCCAGTATCCTTTCGAGCCTCTTGATCTTGGCCCGGATTTCTGACAAAGCCTCATCCCGTTGACTCTTTGAGGTGGCGAATTTGAGCTTGTCCCGCCCATGCTTGTACTTCTCTGTAAGTCGTGTGTATGCCTGCAGCATGATGCGATCTTTTGGCGTCGAACCCTGGTTGGACAGACTATTAGAAGAGTGAACACTAATGTATTGCTCAGGTCCTGCATACCTTGCTGGCCATTTGTGTTCTGAAAGCCGAGCTCCGGGTCAACGGCTCAAGTAACCGCCATGCTAATGCCTGAATCTCTTCAACATTGCCAAAATATCGGTCGTATGCTTCGCCGAGTCTGCTCCTCAAAGCATCTTCCAGGTCCGCTTCTCTCCAGGCGTCAGACCGCGGGCTCAAGAGGAGTGCTTCCAATCGATCTTTCGTCAAGTCGCCGTCTCGTACCAGTGGCGCAAGGAGAATCTGTAACTGTAAACGGTACATGAGTTCCTCATCTTTGATGTCATTCCAGACTTTGAGATTCTCCGAGTTGAAATTGGCCAGAAGATCCCACTTCTTTGCGAAGGATTGGGCGTGCTCGAATGCAGATATGATCAGAGGCAAAGCGCCCAAGACAATTCCAACGACCTCAATACCGCTCATGTCGTAGTCGCAGACTCAAGAATGTTTCGCAAGAGATGGGGGATTGCACGGCTCCTGATGTCTTCCCAGCAAGGCGCCAAGCAGGGTATGCTGCAGCTAATGCATAAGCGAAGCTGCGCCACGCCAGCACATCGACTTGTAAGCACTAAGCACATGCATGTGAGCCTCAAGTTCTTTCGCTTCGACCTTAGGCTATCTTCCGCCCTATCTTAAAGGGCTCTTTCCGGCTTTCTTGTCACGAAATGTCTCGCGACCGCCGCTCAGGCACTGCTATCGTTCAATTCAAGGCTTCAGTCAGCAATTCCAGCACGCTTCAGTAGAAGTGGACTCCAGATGCCGGCCTCGGCTCCCGCATATACTTTGACAGATCATGCCCATCAGAATCCACATACGATGTCCGAGTCGCCTCTTCCAGGAGCTGACGGCCATCGCAATCATCTTCCGTTCAACGCTATCGCCAAGCAGATCTTGCGCTACCTCGATCAGAGAATCAATACTCCTCCTGCAGCATGTCCATTACTCGAAGATCACGAGAAATTAGGTCCGGAGCGGCTCACGGATATCCGCACACGATTCTTGCTATGGACAGGCAATCTTGGCGTCAGGCGTAGACCTGAAGATCCTCGCGCTCTAGACAGGCGACTCATCGACGCTCCGGAGGTTGCGAACCGTGTTCGTGAAATCTTGAAAGATCTGCAAGATCTTCTAAGCCAATGTGAGCCATCATCCACCTGAGAGTTACATGACACAAATTCTGACTGGCGATTGCCGACCAGCCGGAAGGCCTTGCGATTGCGATAAGACAAACGACGCCGCTGCTCAAAATGTGAACTCGATGGACGAGGAAGATACCATGATGATGCAACTGTTAGGTCTTCAGACATCCAAAAGCTGCAAAACCTCGTGGCTTTCGGCGTCCCTGGACGACACTCTCCGCAGACTATTTCACCTGTCAGCACTGATCTCCAAGTCTTCTACTCGAGATAAATTCGCACGAGCTCGACTGAAGTGCAGACTCGATATGTATGAAGTGCACGATATCCAACATGTGCGCGAGAAGGTGGCTTATGCTGGTGGTCGAGCCGATACCTTCGTGGTTGAACGTCTGGGAAAAGCTAATACGAGCCGGCGACAATTCATCGCATATTCTCGCAAGCATGCCGCTGAACTTAACCACACTGCTCACGGAGAGAACTACCCACTGGATCAAGGACCCATAAGACATGGGAACACAGAAGCGAGTGACAAGGTTCCTTATGTGCAATCTGTTGGTCCATCTGAGAAAACGAGAAAAACTGACGCACAGACGAAAGCATCAACATTGGGACCCATAAATCCAAACGAGTTCGACTATGGCTTGGATGACGCCCGAAGTTGCACCACTATCGCCACGTCCGTTGTGGATGGGAAAGCGTTCAGTGGATTGAGAGTTCCGGAACTCGCGCAGTATGCACAAGCTGGCGTGCATTTCATCTGCCCTTTGTGTCGAACGTACCAACGTTTCAACGGGCAAACAGCTTGGCGGTGAGTTCAAAGTGCTCCAAGCCTGTACTGTTGTCCTAATGACTGACCTGCTTTGATGCCATAGCCGACACGTCCTTTCTGACATTCGAGCTTACGTCTGCACTTCACCAGAGTGCGGGATGCTCATGTTTAACTCGTTCAATACCTGGCGCAGTCACGAGATGAACCACCGACGTGAATGGTTTTGTCCGTTGTGCAATGTGTTGCAACATGACGAGTCGAAGGCTAGAATGCATATGGTACATCATCATGGCGAATCAGTCGGACCCCATGAAATCGAAATGTTGCTGCAGACAAGTTCACGTCCATCGGAGCACTTGCCGGCGGACGACTGCCACTTTTGCGACTGGGGCACAACCTTGCGGGACCGAAATAACACGCCAGAAAATCATGATCTGACGGTACCATCGAGACGTTTCATGAAGCATCTTGGGAGACACCTTGAAGAGATCGCGCTTTTCGTCATACCCCAACCAGAGGAAGAACAGAGGAGTGTAAATGACCTTGCCAGCGACGCAGCGCACGCCATGCTGGATGGAGACAGTGCAACAGCCTCGACACTATCGAGTTTCCAATCACAACCATCATCCAGCGCATCAGTGCAGCAACAAGCCCAACAGCAGGCGCAGGCACAGGCACAGCAGCGTCATCTGGCAATGCAACATGCAAACTCGCAGCAGAACAACCAAGGCCAATCCGGTCCGCAAGTACAATCCGGTCACTCCGGGCAAATGAGACCTGCTTCGAGCGTACTAAACCCGAAAGAGCTTGCGATGGACAGTCAGGAACCTCAAATATCAGGTGTCTGCCCAGACCCTACCTGTGGCAGGCGAGTCGAAAATCTCAAGTATCACCTGTCAACACACCGGAAAGAACGACCAGAGAAGTGTCCGATTGTAAGCTGCGAATTTCACACGAAAGGCTTCCTCTTCAAGAAGGACAAGAACAGGCATCTCTTGACGCATTATGAGAGCCTTCCCATGGTGTGTGGATTCTGTCCAGGCGCTGGCTCGGCATCGGAGAAGAGCTTCATTCGTATGGACCTTTTCAGGAGACATCTCAAGAGTGTCCACGGCGTCGAACAAATTCCCCCGAACGCACGCCGACGATACCAGTCCCTGTCACGCGACACCGTCCGCGGAGCCGCCGGTGCCTGTTCGGCTTGCAGCGTGGTGTTCGCAGATGCACAAAGGTTCTACGAGCATCTTGACGACTGTGTAGAACGCGTCATTCACAAGGCCGATCCATCGGAGGAGGCTCATACAGAGCTCCCACGCGTGGGTTTTGAGTCCAAGGAGCCCGGGTACTACGTCGCTGGGCGTGTGTTCGATGTGCTCTGGACGGAACGAGTTGCGCAAGACACATATACCAGACATGAATGGTCGGGGGAAAAGAAACAATCCGTGGTTCGAAGATTCGTCGTCGTCAAGAAAGAGGCACACCATTGCATTGCGCTCCCAATATATACGTCCGTTGTACACGGTGTCGCCGTGTCGGAACTGCCCAAGTACGAGGACGCCATCATCTTCAATGAGCACATCCCACCCTTAGCAAGGCACGGAGTCCCGGGATTTGGAGGGTTTGCTGTGAGGCCCGATCCAATTCGTGTCGTGCCTGATGACGCGTTGGAGATCGGTCAAGTATCTCGGGTAGATTTTGGCGGGGTCTACATGTTCCAGTACAACATCGAGATCAGAAGCGTCGGACGTGTGCACGACGATTCGATGACGGACTTCAAGCAGCGGTTCCATGATTTCTCCGTCGCGCCGGCGACTGATGAATCGGTGACAAGCGAAGCTGATGTAGTCAACAAACCGATGAGGGACGAAGTCGAGGACGAGGACATCCCGGCCATTGAGGTCAGCGAAAGCGAGAGTGGGAGCGTGAACCAGGGCTACGATAGCGACAGCGGTGATAGCCGGGAATACGACAGCGGGAGGGAAATGAGCGAGATCCCGAACGAAGACAGTGACGACGAGAGCCAGGGGAGCGAGAGTGAGAGGGAAGTCCAGGAGTACGACGAGAGCGAGGGCGAGGTTCAGGACGATGAGAGCGACGGTGAAATCGAGGATGTCGACACTAGGAGCGATGTTTAGGATGACGGATTGTACAAGGACAAGCATTACAACGTTGTATACTAAACGTGGAGATCAACAGGAACACGAGTCTGGGTGATCGCCTTACTCAACCAAACACCTCCATCATGAAATCGTACTTGATCTTAAGCCCCATATCGCGCGCCTTGGCAGTGAGCAAATGGCAGCGATCGGACAAGATTTCGCCGACAATGGGCGTGCCGCAGTACTAAACGAACATGAAAGTCAGCCAAACAACAACGAACATCACGCTCAAGCGTGCAGGGAAAGGAAACTACTCACGAAAACCCCAATCTTCCTCTCCACAATCCCAGCGTTGACAACATCCTCAAAATGCCTCTCCAGAATCTCGTCAAAATCCGGCCGTCCGAAATGACTAGGAGCCCTCAAGCCCGTCAGCGCAGAGTAAGGCGCCGCTTCGGTCCTGTAGCTATCGAGCAGGTACCTGAAGACGTGAGTGGAGATGTTCTTGCGCTTGGCGGTGATGTGCGTGTTGATGTTGAGCTCGAGGGAGCCGGTGGAGGCGAGCGGGCGGGCGCCGTCGATGGTGCGATTAAGAAGATCGCTGAACCAGAGCAAATTGTTTTTCTCGCGCACGGTCCAGTGGAAGTCGACGCGGCGCGAGGGGGCGGGGTGTTTGACTGGTGGGGTGTTCTTGTTGTTGGTAGTCTCGTCGTCTGATGCTGTGAAAGTGATGCTGCTGCCGAGTCGCGCCCCGGAGACGTGGCGACTTCCTGGTTTGGAGTTGGAAACGGAGACGGGTCTAGAGCCAGGGTGTGAAGTGCTGCCGCGGACTCTTGATTGGGCCCGCGATTGGCTGCGACTGCGGCTGATGGAGATGGATCGCGAACGCCGGCGCTCTGTCCAGGGGTCTGACAGCCCGGTGAAATGATCCTCGAGGTCTGCTAGGATGGCTGAGAAAGGAGTGATTCCGATGCCCCCACCGATGATTATGCTGTGTGAGTAATCGTAAAATCGCTGGGCCGGTGCGCCGAAAGGTCCATCAATACCAACGCGGATATCCCTATCTTCGGGCAAGTCTTTAAGGGCAGTCGTCCAGTCGCCTTCGAATTTGATGTGGACGTGCAGAACGTCCCCTTTGCAGTATGACACAGTAAATGGATGCCACTGGAAGAAGGAAATGTCCGGAACCTGCAGTAGAACGTACTGTCCAGCGTTGTACTTCCAGTCTTTGCCCTTCGGGTGCTTGCACGTGAGAAGCACGGCATCAGTGTCCAGAACCTTGACCCGAGCAGGGACCCTCATGAATCCACGAAGGAAGCGCCACACGCGCTCGAAGAGGACGAGAAGAGTAGGGAAGGCCAGCCAGTAGCCCAGCATCGGGTGCTGCAAGAGCATAGCAGTGCCGTGAGCGCAAAGCATGCCTATCATGGGGAACATGAGAAGATGGCCAAGCTGGAAGATCTCGTAGCTCTTGTTGCGAATGAAGGGCATGCTGAAAAGGGAAATGAGCCAAAAGCAAAGCAGCGCAGTAATACCAGTCCAACCGGGCAAGCTGCGCACGTATGAGCTGTATGTTCGAGGCACTGATTCGGGTCCGAGGATACGAGCGACGGCGTCCTGTCTCGATGCTTTGGAGCCTTGTACTAGAGTCCCGCTCAAATGCGCAATGGCGTGCATTGTTGCAAGCACAAGCCCGGCAATGCTCATGCGGATGTGGAATTCCTGACTGAGATCCCAGTTGACGAAGCGACTGACAATGTAATTCCTGCGTAGGAAAGTCGAAAAGTGCCGACTCATGCTGAGCAACATGAAGAAGAGTGTCGGGTAGAGGGCGCCAGCCGCGAGTTTTGCAAATCCGACTCCAAGTCCGTACGCATCGCGGTATTCCTGACCCAAAAAGTACTTGAGGCCCTGCCACAGGCCGAAGCCAAGCTGCAACGCTACGACTAATGTCATGAAGAGGATTGTCGGACCATGGACGGCCCAGTATGCACGAATACGACGCCGCATGGGCAGCTCTTGCTCCTTCTCCTTGTCGCCTTTGTCTTGCTCGTCGCTATCCGTCTGCTTCTGACTTGGGATCCTCAACTTCTGCACACGCGCCACGAAGTCTTGCTTGCTGATCTTTGCGTCGCATTCTGGGAGAAGCTGGCAAAGGAAAGCGTGAAGTCCATCTCCAGCATGGTTTGCGCTCTCGTTCTTCTCGAGGTCCCGTCTTGCCGGATGTGTAATGTGGTGTTTCTTCAGCTCCGGCGCCAGCTCCTTGTGCACTTCCTGCAATTTCTTCTCCAGCTCCTCAAAGTCGACGTAGCCATTGTTGTCCTTGTCCAGGTCCCTGAAGAAGGCTTCGATCTCGTCGTCGGTGAGAACCTTGTAGTCCTCAGAGGCGACTTCGATGCTGGCGACATCGTGTTCGTGTTCGTGTGCGCCAGCTTGTGCTGTAGGGTGAGTCTCGTGGCTCAGCATGCCCGGTCCGGCAGCAGAAGGCATCGATGAACGGTCAATGGGAACAGCGATGCCTCTCGGCGATGAAAGTAAAGGAAATGATGATAGCTACATGTACCTACCTCTTCACAAGCCACGGCATCACGGCTCTTCGCAGTACCTTTGACACACACGTCCTAAGGCTGGGTTATGGTTTGGCATGTCGCGGCGTGCCCAGAGTTGTCGACGTAGATCTCGGCGTAGGGTGTACACGCAAAGGATTAAAGTTGGCAGTGATCCGTGGGCCTTGTAGATTGACCAATCAAGTCTTGTTAGTGAGGCTGGGCGCCATGCTTTTGCCATGATCCTCTGACGAAGCCAAACATGTCAAAGTAAAGGACCAAGAAATCGCCAGCACCTTGACGCGATAAGGCTGACATCGATTTGCTCTCACCAAAAAGCGGTTCGTATGGTTGAGAACATCTCGACCATCGTGCGCCTTTGCCAATGGCGACGGCAACGCGCGACACGCCCTTGATGACAGCATTCCTACGGACTTGGCCGGAACTGAATCTGTATCTTCGTGCCAAACCATGCATGCAAATACCAATATGCCCAGAAAACCTATATCGCCCCGGCGTCCTGGACAGGCCGCACTGCAACTCTCAGAAAGCACGCCTTATCGAGTCCTCCACTGTACCCAGCCTTGACATCTTCAGTCTGGCCTCGCGGTGGTGAGCTGGTAATCGAGCGACTTGGGCGTCAAATGCGATGACACTATGGTTAACTTCCTCATGATTCTTACATGCAGCGCTTACTATAAGCCTTTGGGGCGCAACGCGACTCACATCTCGTACTCGTACTGTCGATTTCGTCCCTTCAGCCGTACTACAGATGGTTCGCCCGCCCTCATTGGATGTCGACAGAGCTTGAACACACTATTCACGCAGGAGGCTCGATGCGCACGTTATATCTAAACCCGTCATACCCGACATGAGGGTATGTCTGACAGCCAGATTAACACTCAAAGAGCGGACAGGCGCCAGGGAGTTTCTCAGTGTCTCTATCGGACGGCCATTGACTCAAAGCCGTGCTACCGAGTTCTCTAGATCACTATTGCTCTTCCCCAATTAGGACGTGTCCCTAGCAATAGCCGTCAGATCGATCAACGCTTCCTTCACCAGCAACGCAACATTGCCAGCACACTCGGTAGAGGGCGACCACTCTGCACAACCCTGGCCATGAGAATGCGCAATGGATTTGGGATGAGAGATGTTGCCACTCACAATGTCATTCCTATACTCTTTGAGCTTCCGCTCAACGCAAGAATTGTTCTTGCGGGCGATTTGGTACTCAACACCTACGGGCGCCTTCTTCAGCGCAGGACTGAAGCTTTACAGCGAGCTCTCATGCGTTGAGTGATCGCTGTGTCCAGGGTATGAGTCAAGACGTACTTGTGCAAGTCTGCGATGCCTCCGATAGAAGGCTTTTGTCGCTGCGAGGCACGATGAAGACGATTTCACTCGAGTCGTGACCCACGCCTGCGGCGCCGTTGCCTGCCTGCCGATTCCGAAGGCTCTCCCAGCGATGGCAGGGTAATTTCCTCTTTGCGCAGGGTTTTGGCAGTTCAGCTCTTCTTGGTTGAAGGGGGGGCACCACGCTCAATTGGAAAGAACATCGTGAACTCAAGAGCGGCAGCAGTCAATGAAAATGCGGCGGTGCTATATTGAGGTGGGCAGCATTCAATTGGAGTCGGCGGCAATGAATTGGATTGGGCGGCAGTCGGGAGAAGGACGCAGCAATCCACCAAGAGTGGCGTTATATGTCGGCCAATGGCGGCTTGAGAGCATCCATGTCGTTTACAGCATTCATCCCACACACGCAAGCTCTATCGGTAACGTGTGGGAACAATCGGAGAAAAGCAACCCTAGTGCGTTGCGTATGTCTGTGGCATGTGGATCTCTGGCTGACCGATTGCACAATGTAGCCCGAGCACCTCCCTCGGACCTATAAGACCTTCGCGAATCCTGTCATCCTACAACAAGTTCAGTCCTATCCTCCACTCCGCACGACTTCTTCAAAGCTGCTCAGAATGGGCTCCCTTTCCATGAACGCTGTCATGGACAATCGTGCTGCAAACAGCGCCACCGCCCTCGCCGCCGAGAACGACTTCTCAGCCCTCAACTACCTATCCCTCCCTATCGTCTTTGCCCGGGCTCAAGGCGCCGAAGTATGGGACCCCGAAGGCAAACGCTACCTCGACTTCCACTCCGCCTCGACGGCGCTGAACCACGGCCACTGTCACCCAAAGCTCGTCGCCGCCATGATCGACCAGGTGCAGCGACTCACCTTGACCTCCCGCGCCTTCCACAACGACGTGTACCCCATGTTCGCCGAGTTCGTCACCAAAACTTTTGGCTATCAGAGAGTCCTACCGTCCACTACGGGCGCCGAAGCCGGCGAGACGGCAATTAAAGTCGCGCGGAAATGGGCTTACAAAGTCAAAGGCACGCCCATCGACCAGGCTATAGTCCTTGGTGCTGCGGGGAATCATCACGGCCGGACGGTATGTGAAACTTGGTATTTCTTTAGTGAGCAAATAGAGGTCGAAGCTGACCGGCACAGATCGCTACTATATCCCTAGCATCAGACGAAATGTCACGGTCCAACTACGGCCCTTTGGTCCCTAACATCAGTTGCTCAATTCCCGGGACAAATGAATTGATCCAGTTCAACGACAAGACGACACTCAGAAGAGCGTTTAAGGCCGCCGGCTCTAATCTTGCTGCTTTCGTCATCGAGCCGATCCAGGGCGATGCGGGTGTCATTGTTGCTGATGATGACTACTTGCAGGAATGCCGGGCACTCTGCGATGAGTACAACGTCCTCTTGGTCTGCGATGAGGTGCAGACTGGCATTGGACGGACGGGCAAGCTGCTAGGGCACTACTGGAGCGGCATCCGACCGGACATGATTATGCTTGGGAAGACTATGACGGGAGGCATGTATCCCGTCTCATGCGTTCTGGCCGATGATGAGGTTTTGCTTACTGTCGAGCCCGGAACTCATGGTTCGACGTATGGCGGCAATCCTCTGGGTGCTGCGGTTGCCATGCGTGCTCTGCAGGTGATTGAGGAGGATGGCTTGGTAGGGCGTGCGGAGAGGCTGGGAAATGTCCTCCGTGATGGACTCAAGGAGATCCAGACGCACAATTCAATCATCCAGACTGTCCGTGGTAAAGGGCTTCTGAATGCGTTTGTCATCGATCAGAGCAAGACGAATGGACGTACCGGCATCGAACTATGCGAGCTGATGGCGTCCAGAGGCCTGCTGGTAAGTCTTTCCCCCCTTAAATGCCGCCATCACTTGCATCAAATCTCTAACAATACGTGATCAGCTCAAGTCCAGCCGGACAGGCATCGTGCGCATTGCGCCTCCCCTGGTCGTCACCGAAGAGCAATTACAGGACGCGCTGAGAATCATCAAGGAGTCAATCGAAGAACTTTCTCACCTGGCGAGAAAGTAAGAAGCATCACTCGAAAGGCAACGCGTATCAATCCACAAGTCTCTATCGCATCCCAGACAAGTCCCACATCTTCTGCGTCTTAGCCTTCATGAAGTTGCCAATATCCATGACCTCGACGTCCGCTCCTACCACATTCTGATCAACGTCTTGAGGGAAGAAGAGGTTGATAGCCTTCGCCATCGCTGTTTTATCCGACCAAGTACGCGGTACCGTTTCGTGGTCTTTCAACACCCTGAGCACTGTCGGCAACTGGTACGCTGGCAATTGGACGGACAGGTCGGTGCGTATCTTGCCTAGGTCCACTTTATCGGCTTTGTCGTTCGTGCGCACCAGCACCGCCACCCTAGAGTCGCATTGCGGATCTTGGATCGGTAAGACGTATCCCTCTGTCAAATACGGTAGGGCGAGAAGGCGAGATTCGACGACGAGGCGCGGCACTTTGTAGGTGTAAAATTTGAACACTGTGTTAAGACACGCTCTGGTCAGCACTCTTCGGGGAACACTGATACGGGGCACACTCACAGTCCATGTTGGCCCTTCCCTTGAAGACGATTCGGTCGTTTTGCCGGACCGCAAAGTCGCCGGTCTTGAAGAAGCCGTCCGCATCGAACTTCTGGGCCGAGTCTTCGGGTGCGTGCAGATACCTATGCTACAGTCAGCAGACAGTGCCAAATTAAATAGAACGCTGACATATACCTCAGGAACAAAGACGGCGTCTTAACCAGGACTTCGCCTTGCTCGCCCTCAGACAGCTTGATAGTAACACCAGGCAGCGCCGTCCCCAGATCGGCCTAGCACAACAAGAGTCAGCGTTGCATCGATCGATTCCAATCCGCCCTAAAAGCAAGGCCGCAAGAGACAATACCTCTTCCGAATACTCGTCCTCCCGAGCAACAGCAATCTCCTGCGTCTCGGTTGTCCCATACAACACCCTTAACGGCCGCTCGCCCCTTAACACCCTCCAGAAGTCCTTCAACCGCGCCGACGGCATCGCCCCCGTGACGTGCACGTTACGCAAGTACCGCAGCCCCTCAACGTACTCGGCCCTCTGCCCTTCGTCTTGCAGCGTCGCGATGTGCGCTTTGTAGTGCACCATCATGCCGTACCAGAACGTCGGGCTCAAGACGATTTTCGTCGCGCTCTTCTGCCGGAACTTCTCCCAGATCAGGCCGTAGTTGCGCCCGAAGTTCTGGATCTCGATGCGGACGCCTAGGAGCAGCATTTGGAAGAGCTTTGTGAAGTAGATGGACCAGAAGGTGCCACGCGGGATGAGGCAGATTTCGTCCTGCGCTTCGGCGGTCACTGAGGAGGAGGCTGCGAGGGCGTACTTGTTTATCGTACGGCGGGCGTGCAAGACGCCCTTTGGTGGGCCGGTGGTGCCGGAGGTGAAGAAAAGGATGCTGGGGGTTTCGGCGGGGAGGGCGAGGGTGGCGTCGAGAATATAGTGTGTTGCCGGGGGGAGGGTTGAGGGGTCGGTGCTTTGGCCGCGGATCGCGAGGGAGGTGATGTTAGGGACTTGGGCGGCTATTTCGACGGCGAGCGAGTGTTCTTCGGGGCCGATGAGGAGCACTTGGGCAGCGCAGTGCCGGATTATGTGGGAGATTTCGGCGGGGAGGGCGCCGATGGCTGTTCGGTTTGGCATTAGCTGTTTCGGTGCTTTGAGAGGGTTGGGTAGTCGGTCGTGATGGATGATACGGGGCGAGACTCACGAACTGGCACTACGACTCCTCCGATTGCCAAAGTGGCCAACACGCCGACGATGAACTCGTATCCGTTCGGAGCCAGTAGAGCGATGAAGAACTCTCCCGGCTCTGCCAAGGTCGAAGGGTCGATTAAGTCGGTGAGTTGTTGCTGCAACGTCGCGACGCCATTGAGAATGTCGAGGTAGCCAAACTGCGTGTTTCGACTGCGGTCATCAACGATGATCCGATCGCCTTGTTGCGAGGCGACTTCGAGCAGTTTAGAGTAGAGCACATCATCGGGCAGACTGGGCCTCAGTGAGTGCGGCATGATGAAAGGATGAGGGTGGTTTGAAGGTCAGAGTTGGATCAGCAGAGGATGTGGGAGCGTTCATATACTGGACGGCCATACTCCATTGACCGAGCTATCATTTAAACGAGACCAATAGATCATTGCAATCAAAACGGACTCGCGATGACACCATATGTTTCCTCTTACAGTTCACCGTTTCCATTTGTACCCCTGACTGCTTCACTTTTTTCCTAGATACTGTACCACCACAACTTGTTCTCCACATACTGAAAGACATCCTTGGCTACTAGTTGTCAGTTATAGCTGTACCGCAACGAAGGAATCGAAAAGCAGCGTACTGGTGAGGAATCGATCAGTATCTTCGTCGGTGATGTTGATGTCAAATCTCTGCCGCTCTTCATCAGCACATCTTCTTTTGGAGATCAGAACTTCAGACAGGCGTACTTCCAACAGGGCACTAGTCAGCGATGGAATGCCAGCTTTGTCAAGTTTCAGGTGTTCCTTCAGCTTCGCCGTGTCCGTCACCTTAGTTTGTGTCAGTTTCTGGATACGTTGTAGAAAGGGGAATTGGCACAAGTACATACACTCTCGACGGATACGTCGAGCTGTTTGGCGATGATAGATCTCAAACTGCTCGCAAGTTCGGACATGGTAGAGAGTTGTGGTACGGGGACAGAGTAGGAAGACAATTGATCCCAATGATCTTTTAAAGAAGCTATGTTCTGAGTGTCTGTGAGAAGTTTAGGGTACGTCCCGCAGGTTTCCCATCGTATGTACATCGACTAGATACCTTTCCCCGCTACCCGGTACCATTCACCACTTCTACGGCATGGCCATTAGTGGTCTTGGTAGCCCGACTGAACAGCTCCAGAGATTCCTTGGCCGACTGACAGATGGCATCAATGTCCCCGTGAACAATGAAAGCGCTCCAGCCCATCTCAACTCTCTGACGCAGCGTCGAAGGCGAAAGACCGAAGCCCATAATAGGTAACCCGCGGGCCTTGGCCGCATCCCGGATCTTCTCCAGTGCAGTGACAAACTCGGGCTCGTCGCCGTCGAGCGAACCTGGCGCGAGGTCCATGCTCAATCTCAGATCTCCTGTGCCGACAAAGATCCCGTCGACTGTCACATAGCAGTCAAATGTCAGTCTTTGATCTCTCCCTTTACATCACCATCTTGCGCTCGCTTTCCTTCCCATTGTGACAAATTGTGAGGAAACACTCACCACCAGCAACACCGCAAATCTCCTCGACGTTCTCCAAGCCGACCAAATCCTCAATCTGGCAAATGACGGCAGCATGGCTGTTCCACACATCGTACGTACTCATCTGATCCGGCGTGCGGTTTTGGCTCTCTCCGATCAGAGCCGCGGGCGGGAACCCTCTCTCGCCGAAAGGAGGGAATCGGGACAGGCGGACGAGCTCCTCGGCCTGTTGGGCATTCTGCACGCGTGGCATGAGGACGCCGCCTGCACCGGCATTGAGTGCGAAAGCGATTAGTTCGGGAGTGTAGCTGGGGATGCGGACGAAGGGGACCATGGAACCCTGCGAGTGGTATTGGATCGTGCGGATGAGTTCGATCAGGAGGGTTGCGTTCAGGGGAGTGTGTTCCTGTAGTATGATTGAGATATTTTTTTACTTTGTTGCACTGCTGGTGAGAGGAGAGCAAGGCTTACGGCGTCGATGAAGCAAAAGTGGTATGGTGTTGTGGCGAGGATCCGGGCTGCTTCTGGGTGTGCGATTCGACAGCCTGTTCCCCAGAGGTACTCTCCCGACGCAAGCATGCTCTTGAAGTTTGTTGGCTGAGCGAGGCTCATGGCGTTGTAGTCGCGTGTCTCCAGCATTGTCGATCAAGGATGGGCTCCAAGGAAGGTGGTAGGTCTGGACAATTGGTGTTTGCGAGAGTAGCTTCGACCGTTAAGTAGAAGAACGGTTTGGCGAAGATCATGTATGCTCGGCTCGCATGACGGCGACGAGGGTGAAGTGACGTGATCCGTATTTCTGCCTGTTCATCTTGAGATTCCCCACTATTAGAGACACAGAGTCTTGTGGCTCTTGAGACATGAGTTGCTCCAATAAATACCTGTTATTCCCATCCAGTTCAGTCGAAGTCTCCAACATTTCTTTCAAGAACAAACCTCGGGACACAACAACGTCAAGATGGGTTCTCTCGCAGCAGGTCGATGTGCCGACCTGAAAGCAATCTCCCTGGTCAAACTCCTGACCGGAGACTCGGAGTCAGCAAAAGACCTCGTCCAGGCTTGCAAAGAGAATGGATTCTTCTACCTCGACTTTCGCGACCCTTCAACTTCTCGGTCTCTTCAACAAGTCGATGAGCTGATCAACGTTGGCAACGCTGTCTTCTCCCTTCCGCTGGAGGAGAAGGAAGTTTATAGCACGGAGAAATACCTGCCTTCGCGTCTTCTGGGGTATGCATCAACAAAATGGCGGAAAAGTCAGTGACGCTGATCCCGAATACAGTTACAAACGCGCTGGGTGTTCAGTCGGACCTTTTGCGGAGAAGAGGGACGGTTATGAAAGCTTTTCGGTGAGAGAGCCCTTTTCCATTTGGCCTGTGACGACACTGACGGCTAGTCAAAACAGATCCACAACAACGGCGTGTTCGGAAACGACGCCATGATAGTCCCTCAGGCCATCGAGGACAACCTCCCGTTGGTGACTGCTTTCATGGGAGACGTCCACGGATACACCGACTGCATCCTCTCCATCCTTTCCCGTGAGATCAACCTTGGGAAGGATTTGAAGGACTGCCACCGCAAAGATCAGCCATCGTCGGCGAACATGGCGATGCTGAAGTACTTGGCATGGGGCAGCGATAATGAAAAGACCGGTAACATGGCCCACACCGACATGGGGACGTTGACAGTCGTTTTCTCCAAGACGCCTGGCCTGCAAGCCTTGTTACCGGGGTCTGACGATTGGTCTTTCATCCCTCCGCGCGAGGGTCACGCAGTCGTCAACGTCGGCGACTCGTTGCGGTTCTTGTCAGGTGGTGTCTTGACCTCGTCGTTGCACCGTGTCGTACCACCGGCGGACTCCGATGCCAAGGACAAATTCTCGGTGATTTACTTCCTCCGACCGGAATTCGACGCCAAATTCACCACCCACCAAGGAAAGCAGATCAACAGTGTAGAATGGCACAATCAGAAATATGCCCTGTTTCGAGAGGCTAGTCTGGACGCCAAGGAGCATGGAGCTATGTTGACGGGCCGACAAGGGTATCTTGGAGCGACTGGAAATTGAGTGTGTTGCGGTAGGGGTTCGAATCCAGTAGTACGGACAAGAGGCTCTGTCTGGAGGATGTTGTCATTGGACTCTTTCATCAAACACGTCGGCGAGGCTGGTAGGTGAGCCGATGAGTCTGTTTGACAGAGGCGACAGGACGAAATCTATTACAATCTCTTAGCTTCTGATAACTTTTCCTTCCAGTAACGGTGAGCGAACCTGCACAGGGAGGGATAGTGGAGGCAGACAGGCCTGTGTTTGCATTGATGGCCATGAGTGGGTGAGCGGTTATGTCGGTCATTTCATCCATGAACCATTTGTCCTCTAGCCAGGAATCGGCAAAGGCATCAAACGTGTATTGATCGACTGAGATACCGCCTGTCAGTAACATCGACCCATCGTGCGGATAGCGTAGACATTACCATCGAATGTTGTCGGTTCCAATCGCGTGGGACCACAAGGTAAGCGCGCTGTGGACGGCGAGGCATGCTCACCATGTGCTGCACAGAGTAGACGTCGAATTAGCGACGCCTTCATTGGTTCAGTACGTATCTCGGCTGTTAAGCACTTACAACTGCTGATATGAGACCTCCCGGTAGTCATTTCGTGCAAGCTTTTGACGATATGGTTGGCAAGGACGGAAAGCTTCATCCGGTCGACGACTTTGTCGATATCGAGCTTTTTGAGCTCAATAATGGTGTTTGACATGTGCTCTTTCGTACATCGAGAGGTATACCTAGACGACGGCGATCAGCAGATGTCTCCGAAGCCAAGGATTCGTTGGAGTCCTCACGTCGAATGAGGCACATCGCATGGTAGAGCGATGAGATAGCCCAACTCTACATCCTGACGCGAAAGCCTTTCGGCCCATTCGCGATACCTACAGCCTTGATCGACCCAGTTCAAGCACTTGTTTGCTGCTTTCTGGTCAACGAACGAGCCCGGGAAGTCATGGCACAGTTTGGCGGCAAGCAAGGGTCTCATGTCTCGGATCCAATGAGACCCGGTGTGATGGCCCGCCTCGACGACATGCTTGTAAATGTTGTAGCATTCGAAGCGGTGGAAGATCCTCGTCAGCTCGCGGAGATCGGCATTGTTCCTCTTAGTGGCGATCGCAGCTTCCCAGCCCTGACCAGTGGGTAGTGACACCTTGCCGTCCTCGACGGCTCTCAAGAATGCGGAAGGGTCCTGCATGCAGACTTGCAGTAAGGCTTCGGTCGTAGCCGAGAACTTGAGAGTGCCGTGTTCGCTAGTGTGCTGCAAGGTGGTGTCGGCGGCTGCACCAGTCTCGGGCGGTGACGGCGACTGCGTGCACTCCCCCGATTCGGAAATTGCTATGGCGGAATCGGACCGGACCCCAGGAACCGACGCACAAGCGAGCCCACCGGCGTTCGGATCTGCCTCTGCCAAGAATAGCGACAGCGGGGAAGATGATCTTTGACGCTCAGGCAGAAGTGCGGGCAAGTCGTCGTGTATGCTTGCAGTTGCAGACATGGATTCTAATGATGCATCTGCAGTCCGCAAAGATGCGTTGGCGGTGCTTCTTTTCCGTTTGGCAGAAGGATGAGAGTGCGCGTTTGGCGATCGTTCTCCTCCCGGCCAAGCCGATGTGACCGCGGATCCCGCTTGCAACTCTTGAACAGAAGCCTGATGGACAGATGCCCACGCAGCTGAGGAGCTAGGCTGATCGTCGATGTTTGCAGGTACCTGTCAAGTCAGAGTCAGCTCCATGGATGTTTCTGTGTTCGACTTGTTGGTCAGGGACGCTCACCATATTCCAGGAGATTAGGGAGAAAAGACGGCCCAGGGCGGACCTATCACTGGCAGGTATCTGTTCCAGGCATTCGGCTACCTGACGGGCGGATGTCGTAGCCTCGTGGGCCTGGAAGGATTGCGCCAGTTGCGTCAGGGAGTCTTGCAGCGAACGACTGGGGATGGCGTCAACGGCCATGATGGAAATGGTGTCTTACACATCTCGACCATGAACCCAAATACGGGACTTGCTTCAAGTAAGTTCGGTTGCCGGATCGTTGATCAGGCGTTGCACTGCAGAAGGAGGTCGCTGACCCCACTTCTTCATGAAATTATCAGACAACTTCTCGTTCATGTGGAACCGTAGCACCAGGTATGGCTCCTTGTTATATGGTACAGACGAGTATGCGTCTTGATGCGATGCGATGCGCATGAAGAGAACAGCAGAGGGGCCGATGTGGTTGGTGGTAAAGTAGGACATGCATGTACGGCGGTTGATACAAACCGACGTCCAGCCGGACTGGCCCGATCCGACTCAGGAAACTTCGACGATCCGTCCGCCATCGGCGCGCCGGGCCTGCCTTCTTTCCCTTTGTCTTCCGTGCAAGGATCAGGGGTGTTTCTTTCGGTCGACAGTCAACAACAGCCCTTGCAGTCTGACAGTACAGTACAGCGCACACACAATGTTCGCTTCAATGAACACGACGCACTTGACTCCAGCAACACGGATCTGGCAATGCCTTCTCTTGATGGACACGTGTATACATACATGTACCCGTTCAGCCCCTTGCAAGTGTTCTCATCGCCGCAACACCAATACCGCTGTCTGACCGTACCAAAACCCACCACCATCTGAAGTCATGACTGCGTGCGAGTCGGTTCAGCCTCTAAACACCGAAGCTGTCCGCAAACAGTTTCCAGGGCTTCAAGCAGGCTCTGTGTGCCTCAACAATGGCTCGGGTGCACTCGTCTTCCAAGGTGCGATCAAGAGCATCTCTCGCACCATGTCCAAGCCACACATGAATCTGCGGGGTCTCGACTCGAAGAGCAAGGTCGATGTCGAAGAGCGACGGACCAACTACGCCAGAATCGCCTCATTCATGAACGCCAATCCGGATGAAATTGGTAAGTGGTCACCGATATGAGATTACTCGCACTCTCTTCCTAACAGACTTCTATGTAGCATTCGGACCTTCCACAACAGGCATCTTGCGAACATTGACCAATTCGCTGCGACCGAGCCTCAACGCAGACTCGGAGATGATCGTATCGGTGCTCTGTCACGAGGCGGGCATGACTTCCTGGGTGGCTCTGGCCAAAGACTTGGGCATCTCAATCAAATGGTGGACCCCTGCCGGAGGTATGGGCGCGAATCACGATCCAAAGCTAACTCTCGACTCGCTTCGCCCGCTTCTTTCTCCCAAGACCAGGCTGGTGTGTTGCGGTCACGTCTCCAACATAACTGGAACCATCGAACCGATCAAAGAGATTGCCGAACTTGTCCACACGATCCCGGAGGCCTTGATCTGTGTCGACGGTGTGGCATGGGCCCCACATCGCCCGATCGACGTTAAAGACCTGAACGTGGATTTCTACGTATTCAGCTGGTACAAGGTCTTTGGTCCTCACATTGCGCAGATCTACGCCAGACGCAGAGTGCAACAACGATACCTGAGCAGCCTGAATCACTACTTTTTCGACCCGGCAGCTTTGCACGTCAGGCTAGGGCTGGGGAACAGCTGCATCGAACTGGAGCACAGCGTTGTGCCCATCATCAACTACCTTGAGAACGAGGTCCGCTGGGACGCACTCATTGCTCACGAGGAGCTCATTACCGACAATCTGCTAACTTACCTCACCGCCAACCCCGACCTCTATACGGTATACGGATCTCAGACGGCAGACGCAAACAAGCGGGTGTCCCTCGTAAGCTTCTCTGTAAACGGCCTTTACTCTGACAGTGTTGCTAAAGAGATCCATGAATCGTCGAACTTCCGGATGCTCACTGGAGATTGTTGGTCGCCTCGCACTGTTCACGACGTTATCGGCCTACCCGATGACGGCGTCATGCGGACAAGTCTCGTCCACTATAACACAGTGGAAGAGATCCAGGGCTTCATTCAAGTTCTGCACAACTCCGTACTCAAACTCAAGAACATGGGACGGTAATGCAGTGTTGAACTTTGGACTTTCTAGTACGACGGGGTTTTTGTCACATTATCTTAGAGCCCAGTAATCGCCGCTCGTTGATTTACCGTTTTGCACGTCTAAATACCTTAGAGTTCATACTCCAGCCCGATCGTTGTCCGACCCTTCAGATTTCTGTTATCTGATGCGACTGAAAGTTCATGACCAAGTTCGGATGATTCAACAACGTTAGACCAAGATCGCCTTCTTTGCGATGGTCCTACACAGTCATTCCTTATACGTAAAACTTCGGGTCGGCTGTGGAAATTCGCCATACGTGCCACGAGGATGCATCCAAGCAATATGATTGGCCGCAATATTGATTGCGCCCGTGAGCTGGAAGGGGAAATAGATGCGACGACGCTGCATCCCCTGCTGCGCCAGCTATAACTGTGTTGTTGTATACAGTTCAACCGAAACGTGACCGCTTTACTAGTACTGCCTCAGTGCCAACAGCATTAGCCAAAACAGTCACACGCTGCAAGACAACGCAATGTTGCATGCAAGCAGAGTACTACCCACGCAGTTACACTCTCGGTCACACCGACCACTGATCTTCCACACATCTGCGTCATCCTTGGTTCTTCCTCTCATCGACACGGACCGTCCAGCACAGCACTAATAGGTTGCATCTGTCAGTCAGCCTTCCATATTTGACCACCTACCTTGAACACCTGCTTGACCTCAGCCGTACGTGTAAAGCACGAGAGGGGTCCTTTCTAAGGCTGAAACCGCACGCGAGATGCTATCCTCGGCAAGCTTTTCGAAGCGAAGAGCGACAAGTCCGAACGTGACTCGAGACCCGCCGTACTCTCAGGACGATGTTGTTCTCGATCGTGACGATACCTCATCACCCGAAGGCGGGGACCACCACTCCAGAAATGCCACTCAAAGGGGGCTAGGCAGACATCTTGGATTGTTTTCGACAACGATGCTGGTTGTGGGTCGAGTCATCGGCACTGGAATATTTTCCACACCTGCAGCCATCACGAAGGGTGTTGGCAGCGTTGGCGCCGCTCTGGCACTCTGGACCCTTGGTCTCCTCGTCTCTTTCGCTGGACTAATGGTATGGATTGAACTCGGCTGCATGATCCCTCGTTCTGGAGGCGAGAAAGTCTATCTTGAAGCCGCTTACCAGCGTCCCAAGCTCTTCGCAACGACCGTGTTCGCTTTCCAGGCGATCTTACTTGGCTTCTCGGGTAAGTCATCAGAAAGTAACTCGGAGGTACAACCTTGTCCGAACTGACACACTGATCCAGCCAACGGATGCATAATCTTTGCGCAGTATACTCTGATCGTCGCTGGCCGAACTGCCACCGAGTGGGAGAAGCGAGGGATCGCCATTGCTGTCATCACCTTCGTCACCGCTCTGCACACCCTGTTCCCAACATGGGGAGTCCGCGGCATGAACATCGTTAGCCTCATCAAGATGTTCACACTCGTGTTCATTGTTGTCACAGGATGGGTCGTGCTTGCAGGCGGGATCCCGAAAATCGAAGATCCTCACGCAAGTTTCCGAGATGCATTTCAGGGAACCACTGACAGTGGCTATCATTGGGCGACCGCTTTGTGAGTCGATGACAGTACACCTCCATTCGGGACTGACGGTCGTTCAGGTTCAAAGTGCTCAACTCGTACGCTGGCTGGTCGAATGCAGCCTACGTGGTTAACGAGATCAGAAACCCCGTTCGGACTCTCAAGATCGCCGGACCGCTCGGTCTAGGTATTTGTGGTACCTGTTTCATCCTTGCAAACATCGCATACTTTGCTGCAGCAACGCCCGAAGAAGTCTCCGAGAGCGGTCAGACAGTGGCTTCGCTGTTCATGAAGAACGTCTTTGGTGTGGCTGCACAAAAGGCGCTGAGCATGCTTATCGCCATCTCAGCTTTCGGAAACGTTATGACAGTCACGTTCAGCCAGGCCCGCGTGAACCAGGAGCTAGCAAAAGAAGGAGTCATCCCGGGTGCTCGGTTTTGGGCGTCAACCTGGCCCTTTGGCTCACCATCATCCGGCCTCCTCCTGCATTACATTCCAAGCGTCTTTGTCATCACGGCAATCCCATTCGGCGACGCTTACAACTTCATCCTGGACCTGGAAGCGTACCCGAGGAGCGTCGTACACTTCTTCGTCGTCATCGGGTTCTTCTACCTTCGCCGCTCCCATCCAGAGCGCTTACGTCCGTTCCGCTGCTGGTGGCCTATAGCGGCTTTCTACCTTTGTGCTCAGGTCTTCTTGATGATCGCACCGTTCTTGCGTCCTCCGGGCGGCAAAGGCGATACCAGCCTGCCGTATTGGTTGTACCCTGTTGCCAGCATTGCTATCCTACTGACAGGAGTGTTGTACTGGGCTCTTCGGTACAGGATATTCCTGGCAGCAGGCGATCGTCTCCTCGGCCAAACTAAGAGGTCATCGCCGGAAGGTACAACACTGGTTCATTATGAGAGACTCCCGAGCTCCGCTGAGGAATGAACAGTGGAACCACTGGACGTGACCAGTGGCGCTCGATCCGACATCAACACGCCAAATCAGACCGACGGATCGAAGGGTTGACGCAACTCGCCAACGTCTCTGTCCAAGATATCCAAATCGCCAGGCTGCCGGAGAAGATTCATTTCATGAGGCAACGATAGTTTTGGAGACCTTCTCTTCTTCAAGGCAAACAGTAAAGAGTGCAAGCCATGGCAATGTTGGTCTCAGATTGGAACACCTTTTATGCGTGGTCCAGAAAATATGTCATTCCACCATTCTCAAGCCAATGATGTCACGCGTGAAGCACAACCTTGGATGCATTGGGTTCAGCCTACCGAAACCTTCGATCATCTTCAAAGTCTCGTTTCACTTCCGCGTACAACTTGTCATCAGTCAATATCTCCCAGCCAGTCATGGCCATTGCCCTCCCCGACAACACCGCGCGCTCGTACGCCGTGACACTGCCAGCCGCTTTGGTGAATTCAGGCGTGTGGTTCTTGGATCCATCGTCCACCGGAATCCCGACGATGGCGTGCAGCGCAGGAACCACGTACGAGACGTTGCCTTGGTCTGTCGCCGCAGCGACGTAGCCTTGACGCTTGAGGACCTTCACGCCGTTCGCCTCCATTTGCCTCTGGTATGAGCTGCACAAAGAGTCATTGACGCGAAGATCGGAGTATCCAGAGACCTCTTCCACTTCCACGTCACAGCCGGTGGCAACCGCTCCAGCCTCGACACATAGGCGGACTCTGTCTCCGAGGGCCTTTGCGCCCTTGATGGTGGTGCTTCTGACCGTGTACTCAACCTTAGTGTGCGCTGGGATGGCATTGCCGTTGACCTTGGGAGCCTCAACGATGGCTCCGTGGATTCGCTCTGTTGGCCTGATCTGCTGCCTCAGCATCGAGATGTTGACATAAGCCGAGACCAGAGCATCTAGAGCGTTGACGCCTTCCCACGGTGAAGCGCCGGCATGGGCTCCAACGCCCTTGTAAGCGCCCTGTAGGCTGTGAGATGCCACTGACGAGAATCCGGCAGACCCCAGGACTCCCTGGTCGGTGTACTCGGCGTCTGACATTGGGTGCCTGCACAATCGTCAGCTCATGGAAGGAAGCTGGAGATGGCTCTGTGCGAGAAGCGCAAGAAACCTACATCATCAAAGACACATCCACGGAAGCGTACGCTCCTGCCTTGAGTAGATCAATCTTCCCACCACCGTCTTCCTCAGCAGGCGTGCCTAAAAGCTGCGCACGCCCATCAACTCCGAACCGCTTCATGGCATAAGCAAGAGCTGCAAATCCAGCCACAGAAGCCGTCGCAATTAGATTGTGGCCACAAGCATGGCCGATCCCAGGCAGCGCATCGTACTCTGCGTTAAAATTGACAGTTCTCCCGCCTTTCCCGCTGACGACCTCGAAAGCCGTTTGGAGACCGTACGCGTGCCGCGCGACTTCAAAGCCCAGGTCAGTCAAGAACTTGCAAATGGCGTCGTGGGCTTCGTGTTCTTTGTAAGCGAGTTCGGGGTTCTCGAAGATCTGTGCTGATGGTCAGTCTTGTGGCAGCTTTTGTGAGTGTGAAGTTGTTACTGACGTGTCTGTTGAGTTTTTTGAGTCCCGGCTCAAGTGTCAAAATGTAGTATTCGATTGTTTCCCGCACTTCCGCGATCGATGGGAGATTTCGGTCGATGACGACTGCCGTTTTGGTCGGGTGATCGGGGTCTTCCATTGATGGACAGGCCGTTCCATAAGACGACGAAAGTATTCCAGGGTCGAAGAATGGTACGACGAGGTTCACAGACGTTGTATGCAGGCAAAGACAGTCTGGAACAAAGGTGCTGCGGTCGAAACGAAAAGACCAATCAACCATGTTCTCAGCTCATACATCTAATATCTGGAGTTTGTTCGTTCCGATTCAATGACTCAAGCTCTCTACAGTAGTCCCAAGGATTGACCCGATTTCGGCTACACTGATCACACGAGGTGAATATCAAAGCCGCAGCAACGAGAGACAAGACGAGTGCTGATCTTTCCCGTAGCCTCATACAAAGCATGATAGCTCCCACGTTCCTGTTCGGCAGAGCTCGGCTGGCCCCTCTTAGATGTGAACAAGACCATAGAATTCAGCGTCATGTGGAGCCTAGAGGGCTTAGCTGCAGGAAGATCCCCCAAGGTGAGACCGTGAGCTGCATGGCAGCTTGAGAGTTGGGCGTATCACGATGGAAGACACAAACATTCGCAAGCGAACCAGTGAACTTCCAAGGGCCGTAACAATGGTCTCGATGATCCCTTTGTGTTGTGCACTGATGTGGGCTGCTTCTACTTGAGCCCAGCGTGATCCAGCCTCGATCGAAGCCCTGTCAACGCTCACTCTTCCCCAACTGCCGTCCACCCGTACTCCAACATGAAGGAAGAGACAATTCGGCGGCCGATACCTGCGAGCCAGCCCCGGAAGAGTCGCGATGTCTTTTATTTCGCCCACACCCGCACGGCCTCTCACGTTTTGTGTCGCTTGCTGTCTACCCAGACCGGCTGGGAGTACTCAGACTACCACTTCAAGCGAGCCTTTGACTTCGCCAGGGATACTTTCGGATGGGGCCCGCTGAACGATGCCTCCAAGCAGCATCGAAACGGGTTCGAGAACTTACTCCAAGAGGGCCTCGACGAGATCTTGAGTGAGAGAGAGGCTGCTGCCAGTAAAGTAAGTCCAACTCACTCAGCCATATCGTCACCCCTTTCTGGTCCAAAGTCGCTCACAGCAAGGAACAGAACAAATCCTTCTTCCTCAAAGAACACACATTCTACACATGGGAGCCCTCCCTCCTCTCACAAAGTATGTGGGGCGTACCAGCGACTCCCCCGTTCACCGCCGTCGACAAAAGCCAAAAACCCCCACCGCACGAACCAAAGACGAACCCAACAATCTTCCCGGACGCCTTCGTCGCCTCCTTCCGCCCCATCTTCCTGATCCGCCACCCAGCCCTGTCCTTCGAATCCTGGTACCGCGCTGAAAGCGCCGCCCGCCACGTCGACATTTTCGACAAGGCTTGGTCTTTCTACACCACTTTTCAATATTCCCGCCAGATGCACGACTGGTACCTGGCGCGGGCGGTGAAGTCGCAGAAGGGGTCGGACGACGATACGGATGCCACGATGATGCCGATCGTCATCGAAGCGGACGATATGCTGGAAGAGAAGGCGACGATCGACAAGCTGTGCGATATGCTAGGGATGGACAAGGCGTGCGTGCCGCGAGAGTGGGAAGTCATCCAAGCGCCGGTTGGGGCTGGTTGCAGGGAGTTGAAGTTCATGAGCGGGTACTGGAACTCGACGGCTGTAGATCGTTCTAAGAGCTCGCGGGGGCTTGATTTGGCTGGGAGGCGGGAGACTTGGAAGAGGGAATTTGGGGACGAGGTTGGCGAGGAGCTTTGGAGGCTTGTGTTGGCGGCTATGCCGGACTATGAGTACTTGAAGGGGAGGAGGATTTGAGGCTGATTTCTGTTCGTGAGAATGGAAGGGCCTGTTTCGTGTAGTGAGTTGAGTGTGTGTGGGAGACGCTGATTTGGTTTCAGCCCTGATCACATAATGTTGATTTCTTCTTACTCTATAGTTCGCAACGACATGGTCGACCGGAGGCGGATTCCGTCGATTCAGATGACATGATAACAGTTCTAGATTGATGAAACAGTCATTTTGATTCGACGATAATATCGGACTACTGACTGCAGAATCAAAGCCACCAAAACGAAGAGATGGTTCCCAAACTATCGGACCTCTCTTCTCAGAACTTCTCCCATCCACCATCAGCCTCCTTCGCAAGCGCCTCTCTCCTCGTCAAACTGTTCTCATCCAAATACGGCTGCTCACCAATTCCCACAGCACGATGGCCAGTCCTCACACCAAGGCCTGCATAGTCGAAGATGGCAGAATGGTACACCGTACGATTGTCCCAGATGGCTGTTCCAGTCATCAATTAGTTCCGGCGTTCATAGCAATTATCGCGAGAGAAGGGCAGGAAGTGATTGCACATACCAACGTCGAACTCATTCTCCCACCGATGACGGAGCTGCGCGTCGTGCTCCTCAACAATCATCTGCAAGAACCAATCCTGCAGCCGGCGACTCTCATCGGCCGTTACATCGTTGATCTTGGCTACATGGTTGCCCACGGCGAAGAGGCTCTTCCAGCCCGTCACGGGGTTCGTTCGAACCACCGGGTGGGTTGTCGTCAGGGAAGTGCCGATGTTGTTGGGCGAGCCGCGCGGCGATGAATGCAGCTCGAAACCCTTTTCGCGGGCGACCGCGGGCAGACGGGCCTGGGAAAATGTTGCCGTGAGTGTTTCGAGGAATCGACGGTAGGAGGGGGAGATTTTGTCGTAGATCTCGCAGGAAGAGGCCCAGATTGTGTCTATTTCCAGGTTTAGCTGATGGTAATGAGAGAGAGAGGGTGACTATGACTTACCGCCTCCCGACTTGGGCAGCTTTGTTAGCTTCAGAATCGAGTAGTCCGGTGGGTTGGGCTCGTAGCCAGCATCGGTGTGCCATGCATTCCTGATATCCGCCGGTCTGTTTTTCCAAAGGTCTTCGGCCGGGTTGGCCGCTTTGTCTGTCGTGATGATGTTGATATGCAGATCCTTGTCCTCGTTGAAGTTCGAGAGGGGATGAATGTGTAGATACGACGATTCGGGCTTGCCGGTCAGTTTGCCGAGGCGGTGGGCGAGCTGTTTCTGGAGTTCGTCCGTGAGATCGACCTGGGAGCGGAAGAAGACCACGCCGCGTCGAGATACTGTCCACAATCAGTCATTGAGTGATCTTTAGGTTGCGGTCTCGCGACTTACTGGTGATGGCCAGGTCACGAATGAGGTCGTCGCTGTTGCTTGCCGTGAGCCATTCTGCCAAGTTCGCTTCTGGAAACTCGGTACCGATGATCGGGGTGGACTTGAATGATCGATATTCTTTCAAATGGCCCCCGAGCTCGCAAGGCTGTTTCACAAATTCTTGCTTCTTGAAGTGACCGTTCGTGTGGTCGACTACCTGAGCAGTCTGGGTGGGAGGGTCTTTGGATGGAGCCATGTTGCAATGACCGAAATCGGTGTGCTGAATGATAAATGGTGGGAGCAGATGATGGAGTGGTACTGGGATCTTGGGTTGACAGAATAGAGGAGGAAACTCAAGGGCGGGTCGCATTCAATTATTAATGTAGTAGATGACAAGACTAGACGCCTCGAGCATAGTTGCGCAGCCAAGCATGCAACCACCCAAAAAGCGCACTCAGAGCTCGAAGCAACAGCACTGTATGCAATGCACGCTCCGTGAGACTGAAGCTCTTGCAAGTGGGGTCGCCATGTCCCCCATCTCTCTCATTTCGAGGAGTGGACTAGCCGGACGTCAAGAGACCCCATCGTCTACAAGCGGATCTTGGGAACTCCCTTCAGTTCTTTCTCAATCCATCAAAATCTGCTCCTACCATTAATATGTTCTCGCTCGTAATCGCTCACTCGCCAACCCTCTACCCAGCCTCGTACGACCACAATGCGGGAGACCTGAGACTTATGCGCTTCCCGCGCGGTATTTCGGTGGCGGGGAGGTGGTGAGAAGGCAACGCCCTCCCATCGTCCCCTCATCGACCGTCCAATTACCTTCTGATACTTTTGATGCTGGTTGCGAAAACCAACGCGATGACATAGCAGGAGATGCTGAGAACTGAGCGAAATGATTAGCGATTCGCTGTGACAACTCCAGAGTCAAAGAGTAACACACCAAGAACACTGTGGAAAGCCGCGACGTAGCTCGGGACAAGCAGATCCCTGATAGCGTCGGGAGCTCCTTGGACGTACGCGATGTCCGTGAGGGCTCGCTTCCTAATCTGCAGTAGACTGTTAGACGGTCCAGGCCGACAGTTCTCTCTGGTGGCGACATTGTCGAAGGAAGACATACCTCTGATGCACCATCGACATCACTCAACAAACGCCCGAGCCATTTCCGCAGAGCACTGTGGAAGACAGCACTGCCTCCACTGACGCCCGCGACCGCCCCCAGATTGAAGAAAAGGAACAGGCCAGAAGTGGCGATGGCGACGTCTTTCTCCTGCACCTGAGTCGCGAGCCCGACAAAAACAGAGTTGAACAGCGCACCCATCCCGAAACCCAAAGGGAAAGTAAGTAACGCCAGCCAAGGTGAGCTCTGCCCGTTCCAGAAAAGCCAGAGGGAAATGATTGAGAGGAGGCCACTTGTCAGTGCCCCGAGGTTCAGCAGCTTGAACCACTTGCTGCGTCTGAGGAAAGCGCCCGCGAACAGGCCGCCGATCGTGTTCCCCAGGAACGCAGGGACGAGGAACATTCCCGCTTCGGAGGTGGATGCCAGCGAAGCGACTTGGAAGTAGACTGGGACATATACCATGAGCGCATTGAACGCAATGGCTTGGGAGAGAATGAGTAGGTAATGCTTGAAGACCACGGGCTGGGTGGCAAGCTGAATCGGAAAGATAGGTTCGGGGGTGCTTCTCGCGAAGACAACGTAGGCGGTGCTGCAGACGAAAGCGGTCCCGACAAGGGCAAGGATCCAGTGAGAAGTCCACGGGATGCGAGAGCCACCGAGATCTAGGATAAGACATATGGACAAGACTGTGGTGGTCAGGAGAAATGCGCCTCTGAAGTCGATACGCTTGAGTTTCTCCAAGGGCGATTGAGAGGTGTTGATGTGTTTGGGGCCTGGAAGCTTGGAAAAGATCCCGACCATTATCAGGGCGAAAATTGTAGGTGGCACTTGAACCAGGAAGGCCCTGAACGAAGTGTGATGTCAGCTCTCACGTTCGTACCACAAGATCCTATTGCATAACATACCATCGCCATCCTACGAGCTGTGTCAACCATCCGCCGACAACACCACCGCAACTTCGACCAACGATCTGTGAGATGTTGACATAACCGCGGAACGTGGCGACTTGGTCGGTAGGAACGATGTCCGCAATGATGATGGCAACAAGCGAAGCCATGCCGGCGCCTCCGACTCCCTGCACAGCACGCCAAGAGATGACTTGGAACAATGATTGGCCTAGCCCAGCGCCCAGGTTACCCAGGGCGAAGATTGCGTATGCTGTGAGAAGTAGCGGCTTCCGGCCATAGATATCGCTGAGCTTGCCATACAGTGGCTGGGTAGCGCACATGGTCAAGGTGTATGCGGACAAGAGCCATGATCCAGAATCGAGGTCGTCGAAGTCTGACGAGACTGTTGCGTATGTGGCCAACACTAGACTAGCAACAGCGTTGGAGCTGACGACTCCAAGGAGTAGAACTGAGATGGTAGCCCATGGACTGCGTTCTTTTTCGTCGAATTCTTCATCGGGGGTGTCTTCCGGGTGCCTTGCGCCGGGAGAGATGTCATCAGGAAAGTCGTCACACTGAGGAGGATAAGTAAAAGTGTCGACCAAGATCAGCACTCGTGCGTACTCACGACCTGCTTATTGTAGCAAATGGCGGCGTCTTTGGCATTCAGCAACTTGCTGCGTTCGGTGACCAGATCTTGCTCGAATTGACGATGATGGCGCTCTGATATGGCGCTTCTGAACAACATGATCCAGGTAGCTAACTTTGCAGGCTGGAGGTGATGGAAGACAGTCTTTCGGTCTTCAAGAGTCAATAGAGGTGCGGCACGCGAACTAATGCGGCGTAGTGGACTTTAGTCTCAACGAAGAGTTGGGCAGGAATGAGTGTAGTCATGTTGGCGAGAAATGCTCGAATAAGAGTAATGAAGGTCGTCGGAGAGCACGAGACATTCCAAGAGCTCGGGCAGGGGTCCATGCCATGACGGTGGTGGAAGTGGCGAGGAGAGAGGTTGATATGACTAAAAACAGCTTGCCACAGGTCTGTGTACCTAAGCAATCTTTTCTTGGGGAGGTTCGTGAGGGTTTGAAGGTCGTTGTTATTAAGAAGGTCTCACCCTGATTTCAATGGGCTCCCAGAACTGGCAACCCAAGGTGACGAGCAGCGGCAGATCCTAGTGTTACCAGACGGGCGGAGCATCACGATGTGATTCCAGGATACGGGTAAGTCAGTGCGATTATTGTTGACCGCTACAGCATGCAGATCACGGCTTGCTCGTGACACCCTCTTGGCCCTCGTGCAGGAAGGAGACGGCCGGGCCGAAGGAGGAGGAAAGTACAATAGTGTGTCCACCGCTCTGGGATCCCGCCCGTGCAGGCTGCGTGTCTGTTCCGGTGTCGGTGCTGGCGTACAGATGAGTTGAAACAGGAATAGAGCTTGGGCACCTGGAGGGCACTGCGTACTGCAATGTCCCGTCTCGATTATTCCACGGCAGGACCGGACGAAGCAGTGTTGTATCGCGTGATATGCCGGCACATGATGCAAGCGGAATCGATGTGTGCCGGAGTCGAAATCTTTGGAAGATGTTTACAGTACTTCACGTAGGTAGTCTGTGAGAGATCGAGGAGGAGTAAGTAGCGAAAAAGGTAAGTGCACGAATTTAGCCAAGTTCATGAGGTGGGAGCATCCATCAAAGTTTCCCCCAGATTTGACGGATTCTAATCAAATTGAATTCTGGGGACATCTTCGGCATCATCCACCAATCACGCCTCTCAAAGTAGATCAATCGAGCAATCTCTCTATTGGAAAAGGCCTGGCTCAAGACAATGATGGTGAAGATTTTTTCAAAGGTTAGATGTCAGAATAGTAACTTGTACGAATGAGTTGGTGAACTTTTTTATGAGTTTTGCCAGATTCTTGAAAATTGGCTGGCTTTACCTAGACGAAATGAGATCGCGGTTCACTGAGATGAGAAGAGAACACTTAACTTCCTCAATAGTCCTCCAAGTCAGACAACTCTCCTTGTATGAGGCCTTGGTACTTGTTATAACCTTACTAGAGTGCCAAAACCGTCAATTTTCTCGATTCATGTCGTTGTTAAGAGTGTTCAATGATGGTGATTCCGATCAATAGGGTTAGTGTTGGGGTAACAGTTTCAATACTTTGACGAATTACCAGCCCGTCATTTGATTAAACGCTCGTGCCAAATGTAGCCGAAGCCGATGCCATCATCCCTGTGCACCAGCCTTCCACCTTCCTTCCATGCAGGAACCACTTTTGCCCAACTAAGAGAGTTTGTTGTCGACCAAACACCCATCAGTCAATGACAACAACACTGCACACTCACAACCCCCGCCTGTAACACTCAACCAACACCACACCGTCACAGTACATGGCGTGATATTGACACCCGAACGTCTCGCCCTCCTCAACCGTTGGTCAGCGACACACCGCAACAAACAAACAACACACACACATACACGCCCACCATGGCAACCTCGCCGCCACTCTCACCCATACGCAACTACATCTCACCCATCGACACCTCACCCTCAAATTCCTACCGTGAACAGCTCAGGCGACGCAATTCCAGCTTCTCCAGCATCCACGACCGAAGCCCCGACACCACACGCTCCCTCCACCGCTCCTCGATCAACTCCAACTTCTCACAAAACTCGCCGGCTCTCGCGGATGGAGGCGGTGGTGGCGGCATGGGTAATCTTGCCGACGAGCTCGATCAACTCTCAGACGACGAAGAGTACGACGAGGGAGTCACAGAAGACGTGCTCGAGAGCGCCGACAAACAACACGAAGCCCAGGGCCAAGACGATGCAGCCGAGGGCGCCCGTGACTCCGGCATAGACGTCTCGTACCCATCACGGCGCGAGTCGCCCAAGCATGTGCGCAATTTCAGCAAACCGTTTGCACAAGGCGAGAAGCCGCCGGACGAGAACGAGGAAGACGCTTTGGAAGAGCGTATGACGCCGGAACTGGAAGACTGCATCAGCGCGGTACATCGCATGGCGCAGTATTCTGACGCAACTGCGGACCCGCTCATCCCACGCGCAATCTCGCAAATGCAGGATCTCGGCAACCAGTCGGCATTGGAATCTGGAACGCAACGGCTCAACACCAGCACAAACAGCATGTCGACACATCTGGGCAAAGAGACGAAAGTGATGCAGACGCTGAGCGCCAGTCTGTATTCGCCCTTCATCTTCTCCGCACCTCTGGACATGGAGTCGGTGGAGGAATCTCTGCCGTTGATTGAATTGTTGCTAGCCTCGCTTCCCCGACCAGATACCGCACCACTGCTTGGCCTGCAGAAGCTAGGCCGTGAGACAGAAGCCACAGTCCAGGCATTGGCATCATTGACGGACACCCTACAAATGGGCAAGCAGGCGACGAACGCAGCCGCACGACACCTTCGAACCACGCAAACGATGGTAGCGGATCTCAGACGGGAACGCGAAAGGGCCGAAACAGCCCGAGAAGAGTTGTCGCGAAGCCCTTGGGAGGGCAGGATTAAGGAAAGCTGGTGCAAGACTGAGTGCCAGGATGTGGTCAGCGGCTTTGACGAGCTGTGCTCTTCTCTAAGAGCGAGTCTGGCGCAGAGCGTGGAAGCCACGACCGCGTAGGTGCATCCTGCCATCTCGCTTTGGACATAATAATTACGGTGTTGCAGTGTGGTTGAAATCACGGGCCATTGGACTTTTTTTTTTTCATTTTTTGGTTTTATCTAATTGGGCAGAATACCCCCGGCTGGTATGGCGTTCTTATCCACTGGAACATGGCTTTTCTTTTTTCGATCATTGGGGCCCTGAAGTTGATGGATCGGACGGGAACGGGAGACAATACTACTACACAGCGACAGAGCAATCTATACAAAAGAGTCTTGGACGATGATCACACACAACCGCATGCACCCAGGATTGCAAGTGGACTCCCGGTCGGATCTCATCCCCTTGATCTCAATCCTGGCATTTCCTCCATTACGAATGATGATTCCCAGCCGGTTGGACCTGATCGTCAGCAACTCTAAACAGATTGCAGACTCGCACCATCATCGAATTGGTTCAACCATTCGACCAAGCCCTGATAGCTCAGTTGGTAGAGCGCGTCACTAGTACTAGGTAGTAATGACGAGGTCGCCGGTTCAACTCCGTCTTAGGGCATTGATCTTTTGCTCTCGATGCCTCTTATCACGGCCCAACTGATTTGGTCGACAGTGGCTCGATTCTCGATTTTTTCGTCCATGTTGGGAACCTGCTGTTCCAGGAGCTTGGAATACCGCTGGCACGTGTCTGGGGTTGGCATAATGGTCTAGCTGGATCCTTGCTATGTAAGAATCTGAATAACACGTTCATGATTGACGTTATCAATGAGACGTCGGCTTGGAGAGATTCCTCGTCGATTCCAACAGTCTACAGACCCAACATGACCGACTGACTATTCCATGACGATCAAGATCGGATCATGGCGAGACAACAACTCAAAGCGCATCGGGGAATCCTTCCGACGCTTCCGGCATGATCGCCAAAACAGCGGCCGGCGCCGCAGACGGCGGTGGAGAAGCGCGGGCATAAGAAAGACATCGGCTTTGGCCTACAGTAGGTAAACACCAGGGATCGCAATCCTTTCACTTCGGCTCCAACTCGAAAACACCCGCGATCTGGCCATTGGCAGTCGAGCTGTCCCGGCTTGTTCCTTGCGAGTCTTGCTGTTACCAGACTTCTTGGACGACTCAAGTCCATGGTGCCGCTCCAGATCCGCTTCCCTGGCTGGCTTGCTTGCTTTCGTGATGACTGTCATACGAGTTTCGCAGGCTCGCAGCCCGCCTACTGACCGTCGACGTCTTCCGGAGTTTTCCTTGTCGAGCACATTCGATACGAATCCTGTTCGTTGCAACAATGTCGCAGGGGTTTTCGGATTGCGGTAGCCGCTGACGGTAATGAAACGAACAATTGGTCGCATCGCTTCCTTCGTTAGGTATATATCTCCCTATCATCTTGTCTTGTACTACCAATCCTTTCCCAACACCATCATCATCATCACCACCAACAATCTTGCTCATGCCTACTGCCTCATCCACAACCACAACCATAACCAAACCAACAACAGCACCATCGCCTCAGCTCAAAGCAAAGTGCACGACTTGTACCAACCAATCTTGCAAACCACTCACCCCCAAACCAACAACAGCAAAACCCTCAACAATGGCATCCGCAGCCGCAACATCAACAACAGCCTCCTCCTCCGCCGCCGCGGCCTCCAAACCCGCCCTCACCACCCTCCAAAAATTCGCCAGCGTCTTCCGCGAAGCCCACCCCATAGGCCGCGTCCCAACCTACCTCAAACCCCACGACGCGCCGCCACTCTCCCACTACCTCCGGAGAATGGGCCGCACAGGAAAAGTGTTTGCACCGTTCATGGTTGCGTTCTGTAAGTATCTCCCCTTCCGCAACAAAAACAATGCCTCCCCGTCCATCCAAGAGAAAAATCCACATTCTTCAAACTTTCTCATATCGATATTTCTTGGAGTTTGAGGCTTGCTTTGCCTTGCTGGTGTAACCAACGCATTTGCTAACGATGGTCCTTGGAAAAACAGTCGGCTGGCCTTTCCTGATGAAAGGTCTGATCAATGCGAACAACGGAGTGCGCGCCCCGAAGCCAAAGTCGACGACGGCGGCGGCGCCGAAGAAGTCGAGTAAGATGAGTAGGAAGAGGGCGATTGATTCTGAGGCTTGGAGCCAGGAGGTTCCGGTTGGGGTTTAAGAAGAAGAGGAGATTGTTCATCGTTATCATCAATCATCGCATCTTTGTTTTGAAGAAGATCGAAAGGAGGGGTTTCCGGCAAACGTTGGGAAAGCAATTTTTGGAGCAGGCGAAAGCAAAAGGGCGTTTCATTCTGGGGGTAGGTTTTCTTACCATCTGTTCTGCGATTCTTCTAGATTTTTGATTTAGAGCGAATTTTGTTTACATTTTCGACCCCATAGTAAAAAAATGAATGTTTTGATTGTCCTTGAACTCGTTCTTCGTCGTTATATATTGTCCATATCACCACGTCCTACTCGATCCGAGGGATGTACTTACTTCATCAGCCATAATCAACGTGCCCTACCGTCCTCAAGCAATCCTTCCTCAATTCCTAACATCATAAGAACTCGCATGGAAGAAGTCGCACCGCGCCGAAACGTCCAGATCCGGAATCACGCCGATCTGCGTGTAATTGACATCCATGACCGCAAACTCAGGTACACCTCCACCAGTTCCCAATCGAGGGTTATAGACCGGCCACTGGGGCTTGTCGTCGAGGCCGTAGTACGAGTTGGCGTTGGGGTCCATGTCGGTGACGAAGGAGATGAACCAGTCCTTCATGTACTCTGCGATGGTGGCGTTGTTGACGCCTATTGGGGAAAAGAGAGAGTTTGTTAGTTTCACAATGTGGGGACGAAAGCACACGGTATACGTGCGGGATACTGCCTGTGTGTCTTACCAGGCGAATCGTTCGACTCCGTAATGAACCCTCCCGTCGCGCCGTGCTTTTGGCTGCCGGCGTTGAAGATGAGCTTGTAAGCCGGCACGCCCATGTCGCTCATCGCGCTGGCCATGTAGTACGTGGGGCAGTTGATGATGAAGTCTCCAAAAATGGTCTGGCGTTGCCAGAAAGTGCTGTTGAACGAATCTGCCGGGTACAGCTGGTAGAGACGGTCGAAGAAGTGCTGCTTGGCGTATGGGAACAGCTCTTGTAGGTCCATTGTGGTGCCTTCGGTAGTCAATTCGCTTTGATTGCTGAAGTAGAAGCCTTCGTAGCCGTCGCGGTCGACGAGGAGAGGGGTCTTGGTGAAGTGGCCTTGCTTCCATTCATTGCTTGGGAGGTCGCGGATGACGTCTCCGTCCACCGAGGGACCGTAGTAGAAGTCGCCGTAGCCGTAGAGCGATTCAGATCTGTAGGCATCAATGTACGTCTGCTGTGTTGCGGCCTTCAATGCTGTTTCGTTCAAGTTGCGTAGACACTGTATGTTGCGGCAATCAGCTGCATTGAGGAGGTCGCTGTATTGGCTTTCCAGGATGGAATTGTTATGGAATCTAGCATGAATGTCGGGTCAGCAGTTAGTCTTTCCACCCAAGTTGAGAGCGACTCACGGCTGCCACCAGGGATACTCCGAAATCACAGCGCGGAACGGAGGGCTCGCGACGCCTCCGTACATGATCATTTGATCCATGACTACACAATCAAGTCAGCGTAAACTTCTCCCATCATACATCAAAGGAACTGACCAGATCCACCGCCAGCACTACCACCAATGATGGTGACCTTGGAAGGATCACCACCGAAAGAGCGAATATTCCTCTGCACCCAGTCCAGAGCAGATCGCTGATCCAACAGACCCGCATTAGCCTGTCCATTTTCGCGCACTTCCGAGCTTGAGAGGAAGCCATAGGCGCCGAGCCGATACTGCGTAGAGACGTAGATCATTGAACCCCCGGAAGCGTTGACCATTGCCTGCCACGCGTTGCCGTACGCACTACCTTGCGTGTATCCACCACCGTGGATGTTGACAAGAACCGGAAGGGCGGTCGAGGTGGGTTTCTCGGGCACATATACATCCAGGAGAAGACAGTCTTCTTGTCCAGTGACAGGGACCGGGCCTGTTTGGTTGGCTTCTAGTTGCCATGCCGGCGTGCCCTGCACGCATGATGGGCTTGGTGCTTCGGCGTTCATGACTTCACTTGGGGTGTAGTCGTTGTGTGCTTCGATGTTCTGGGGAGGTTGCCATCGTAGCTGGCCGACTGGGGCCTGAGCGAAGCGGATACCATAGAAAACATCGGTGCTGAAGTTGGAACGGAAAGTCGTGTTGCCCCGGTATTGAGCGTATCCGAGATCGACAATTGGACCAGAGGAGTTGTTGGATGTTTGGGCGAGGGCGCCAGAAGTGAGCAACGCAAACGCAGCAAACGAACAGCCATAGAGACCCATGTTGCGTGTCTTACTCGCGCTACAAGGCACTTGGGATGAAGGTGTCGAATGGCCCAGCGTTCGAGTGGCGCACTTATACATGTGCCTGTCGTAGCTGCGGGGTTAGTAGTATGCTTACTTATGCCTGTCATGATGCTATGCAGGCGCAATCAATGAGTGCTCGGCATGACGGGATAGCGATGTCCGGACCTGCTGACGAAGGATTCTCCAATGGTGACAGCACGAGGTTGCATTGACTGTATGACAGATGCATACTATGCCCGATGAAGCTCGATGCAGCGCCCTGAGCTGTGTCGAGAGCATCGTACTCGTCAAGGTATTGATGCAACAACGTCGAAAGTCGTAGTTATTAGTAACACTGGAGATGTATTCCAGGATGAGCGGCAGTTTGAGTTCAACGACAAGAACCCCGCACGTGGACTGCACGCACACTACGGGTTCTACAGGTTCTCTTAGCCGGATTAATAGCCAACCAATTGAACGATTCCAGCACCTTGCTTTACTGCCGTACCTGCATTGCCGATCCGGCTGATTCATCAAGATCTCAAATCTTGTGCGGCGTGAACGATCGTTGACCTCTGGTCGGTTGAGCAAGTCTAGTCTTGCGAGTGATCAGAGGAAGTTACTGTTATACGTGGACATGCTACTCTGCTCTCCTACTGCTTGAAACCTAGCTAGGCCTCCCAAGCAAGAACGTAACTCGGGTGGTAGTAAATAAGAGATGAGATAAGACAAAGATATATCTGCCTCGAAGGCATTTGAAAGACCTACCGAGGCGGTGTACCACGGTTTAGCTTGACCGCTGGTGGGTTACGAGCCATGTGATGGCACCTACAATCGAGACTCCCCATTTGCAAGCCGAAGAACACTTGAACACTAGATGGTGATGCAGCCTCTGGCACGCCCGTATGAGAGTGACCTTTGCGTTGAATGATGGAAATAACGCGTACTGATGGACGCTAAGACCGTCCGTGTCGCAAGACCTGTGATTATGTCAGACACGATTCATCCCTGGGGACACCTACATTCTTGCTCCAGCCAAAGGCTTGGCGGGCCAAGGCTGAAGCACAAACATCGCCCAATCGAGGTGGCACTCGACAGAATCTTGCGCACAAGGCAATCCAGTCGCGTACGATGCGGGAGCTGAAGTTCACGGAGAATGGCGAAGGCAAAAAGGGTGAGCGATGGCGGTGCTGAGAAATGTGCTCGAAGGTTGTCAAGCGAAGATGCGCATGCGTGCCAGTCTTGAGGGTCGATCATGGGAGGTTGAAGTACGGCTGAGCACTGCCGATGAGTGCGGGAGATAGAAGGGAAGGCTGAGTGATCGTTGCTACTGAGATGCCGAAAAACCGAACCGATAGTCATTCTGGGGTGCCCTTCGAGTACGCCGTCTCCGTCGAAAATTAAACATGATGTAGTCGCACCAGCAGGCAAGGAAGTTGTAGTGATACACTTGGGGGAAATGTCGCAGCCGTCGTCTGTCTGCCGAAAGTCGCAATCTGAAAGCATTTGCCGTTTGGTCTCCATATGCAAGCCAAGTCACGGAACGCCTATTTTGTTAGTAATCCCGTGGTGCAGCGCTACGACGTTGTGACGTCGACTCCTAATCGTATGCGCGGCGAGGGCGGTCATCGTAGTCACGAGGAGGAGGAGGGGCGCCACCAGAAGGCTCAGCGCCGTAGCCACCGCTCCTCTCGGCAGGAGGGCCACGGGGAGCCCTGTCGTAGCCGTAGCCTCCACGGCGGTCACCGCCGCCGCCACCGCCGCGCTCACCACCGTAGCGGTCGTCGCGGTAGCGGTCAACACGTGGGGCGTAGTCGTCGCGTCTGCCACCACCGTAGCCGCGGTCCTATTCAAGGTCAGTGAGTGTCAAAAGTCGAGCTAGGTAATTGCCAACATACCTCGTAGCGGTCACGGGGTCCACCGCCGCGACGGTCCTCGTAGCCACGTCTGGGTGGGCCGCGATCCTATAGTAATGTTAGCGTTTGTCCAGTGGATGAGATCAGCCGGTCAGTCTTACGTCGTAGCGGTCTCTGTATCCACCACCACGCGGGGGGCGGTCCTCGCGCTTGGGGGGACCGAAATATTTGCCAGGAGTGGGAGTTCTCGGGCGAGCACGCCTCGCCTTCTCAATGCTGAGCGTCCTACCCTCGTAAACCTCGCCCTGGAGAGCATCCTTGGCGGAATCGGCGTCCTCGGAAGCAACCATCTTGACGAAGCCGAAGCCACGGCTCTCGCGGGTGTGTGGGTCACGCATAATGTTGCACTTCTCGACCCTTCCGTGCTTCTCGAAAAGGACAGTGATTTCTTCCTCGGTCAAGCGCGGGTGGATGCCGGTGACGAAGAGGTTGGAGCCCTCGTTGACATCACCGGGGTCTCCGCCACGCGAGCCGCCACGCTCGGCGCGGTCGCGGTCGCCGCCGCCGTTCTGGCGAGGAGGGGGAACGTCACTGGTGGATGTCAGTCGGATGTCGCGTCGAGCTGAAGAGGTCGAAAGTGCTTACCGCTCGCCGCGGCCGCTGTAGGAGTCGTCGCGAATGCGAGTGTCGCCATCGCGGTCGGCGCCAGGAGAGCGAGAGCGCGAACGGTCACCACCGCGCGGGTAGTCTAGCAGCAGTTAGTAGATGGACTTGCGCAAGGGCGTCGCATGCCAGCTCTGGCGGCTGTGAGGATAGATGTTGAAGTCACCCTCACTTGCGCGAAACCAAAGATCTTCGTTCGGAGTGTTGGATTCGACGAGATCATCATAAGAGCGGATGCGGCGATTGGCGTAGGGCGAGTAAGTGTATGGCATACCGTCATAGCCAGAGGTGCGCGGCTCGTTGTCGTAGGTGTCCATGTCGGCCATGTTGGCGGGATGGGAGGAGGGTAATGGAAGTAGAAAGGAGGGTGGTGGGAAGCACAGCTGGTGAGTGCTGTGAAGGAGCAAAGATGAGGTTGATGAAAAGGTGCAGTGGTGGTTTGGGTGCCAGGAATGGCGTTGTTGGGTGATGGGAAGTCGTTTGCGCGGAGGGCGCGAAGTTTGTAGGTGGAAGCAAGGAGGCGCGTTCGAGACATGCGCTAGGCTGCTCCCGCTGGCTTGTGACACCCTCGACAACGCATTGGTATAATGAATGTACAGTATTTATTGAACCTCAATTAACATTGACATGTGATGATTGCAAGTGATGCGTATCCCTGGGACATATTGACATGTGTAATGTACGTAATGCGGTCTTATGGGCACCATCAATTGGCACGCAGTCAATTGGGCCATTTTGCTTTGGATGAATTCCTAGGTATACAATATAGTACATGCCTTGCTTCCTTGTTCTAGGTAATCCGCCATTTCACATCCTCGATAGACTCATTCAGCGCAAGCCGGCTGAGCTCCGCACAGGCTAACCTTGGAACAAGGCATTCAAAATTTCGTTCTTTCACCTCGTCAGCCGAAGGTATGGCGATGGCCTGAGAGCTTACATCATGGAACGCCTCTGTAGCCAACCTTCATAAGACCAGGATTGTGCCGTAACGTTGGCATGTGATTGATCGAGTTCGTTTGCAAGTCTGCCATGTCTTGCATATGCAAAGTGAGGCTCGCGACGTTGGTTGTCATCCGTGTCGAACCACTCCTTCACATCATGAATCTCGGTCGTCCACCCTTTCCATCGCTCCCCTCACCACCGTTCTCACTCCGCTCCTTTGCCGCAGCCTCCTCCTCAGAGATTCTGGCGGCCTCTCTTGCAGCAGCCTTCGCTTCTCTCTTTTTCTTTGCCTCGGCCAGCATGTCCGTCCTCTCGATCTCGTTCATCACATCCTCCCACTCTTTTTCTTGCTCCGCATCTCCCGTACCCAGTAGCTTCGCAACATCCACATCCTCGCCGTTCTTCACGCGCTTGAGCACGTCGCGCAGGACTGTAAGCTTCGCCTCTGTTTTGCGACTGAAGTTGAGCATCTCCCGTCTAAGGGCAAGAATGTTGATGGCGTTTGATCCGACCAGAACACCGAGGACTATGAAGATGGTGGCAGGGTTCCACTCTTTTGATCGAGGCTGCTTCGGATCGGACGCATTTCGTCTGAATGCCTTGGGTACGATGGAGCGCCAGAGTGAGGGGTTTGCGACTCGAGGTAGATGTGAAGTCTCGTTGTGTAGGAAGCTAGATGTTGCAAAGGTCCTGCGCGGTGCCGAGGCCTGTCGAACACATTGTGAGCAGGCGCTTAGTATTTGTCGGAGTGCTCGTGAGGGCGCCATTTTGATGTGAGATGGATTGCGATCTGCGACGACATGGACACTCGCGACGAGGGTCTAGAAATGCGGAAGCATGGTCGAAGCTTTCGGCACGGATGGCCGGCTCTGCTTTGCCGGTGTTTATTTGTTGATCCGCCGCCCAGACGAGACGAACGCCTCCCATACAGACAGACGATGATAGGCTGCATACCCACAACGCGTGCATACAACATGGATGCATAGAAGCAGTCGGTTACATGAAGTAAGGAAGCGCTCCCACAGACATGACCATATCCACTCCACAGGCTCAGTCGGACGCCGTCAAGACTGCCATCTCTACCAACAACGCGACACCATCCACCGTCACCACATTGCAAAGCCTATTAAGCGCAGAGGCAAAATCAACAACAACTACCAACAAAAGCGCCAACGCCCCATCGACTGCTCCAACTCGAGCCAGAAAACCAACGACTACGAAGGCGAATGGTACTAGAGCTCCTGCCGCGAAAAAGGAGAAATCGATTGATGTTCACCAAGATGACAACCGATCACTTACGGCGAAAGAACGCTATGCTTTGGCGACAGAGGTAGTGAACATCACTCTCAAGGTTCTGACAGAGACATTGAAAGCGAAGACCAAACTGCAGAATAAATCGACACTATCTCAGACTGCCAACGCCACCGCTCCTGCGACACCACGAAAGCTGAGCCGTACATCCTCTTCAATATCGCAACGTGCGTTGCAGCCCAGATCTGGAAACTCGCCATCTCTGAATGCCACGCCCTCAAAACCAAAATGCTCACCGCGGGAGACGTCTCAAGGCGATGCGATCGAGCTTGTTAAACAGGAGTCCCACGTGGCTCCCACTGGTGAATGCTCAAGACTCGCTTTTTCATTCCTGCGTTCCGTCAACACGAAACAGCTTGGTGTGAAGGATCTTCCGCCTCTCCAACTTGAGAACGGAATGCTAGTACTGGCAGGCAAACTATTGGCTCTCGGACTGGACTCACTGGCCATCAAGGAGTTGCGAATCGTGAAAGGTAGACTAGAGGCGACCGGAAAAGCCAAATCTGCTGCACCACCAGGCAAAGAAACACTTGCGGGATTGTTACAGGTAACTCTAGACTTTGACAAGCACCCGTCTGCCCTGCCTATTGTCGTCACATATCAGAATCTGGTGTTGCGGGTCATATCGTCTTCGTCGAAACCAGCAACAATCGAAGCCTGTATTGATTGCTTGGACGTCACCGAGCCGATGAGTCCATGCAATCTCATCAAACTACAAGGAGAACGATCTGGCGATCGTGACAAGGCCGGAAGATTGCTCGAGTCTCTTTCCTCCACGATCTTAGGACTATGCCCAAGCTTGAGCTCGAAAGCAGATCAGATTGCAGAAGATCGAGCGATCAGTCCCGTACCAGAGGCAGTGCTTCGCCTTCAAAGAATTGCCCTTCAGATCCGAGAGCAATGGTGGGCACTCGTTCAGCATCAGGCAGACGTGGAGAAGGAACTACTCGACCCTTTGTTCAGATGCTTGAGTGCATTCATTCGGCGGACGCGGAAGAGACGCGCTGTTCAAGAGACATACGAAACAGCCGACCACAGTGTTCGAGCGGTAATATCGACCCATAATTCTGTCGATTCGAAAGTCTTGATCTCCATTCGCCGCGCAATGTCATCTCTAGCCGAGGGGGCTGGCTGCAGTGAAGGGGCAAAAATATGGTCGGCCGCGCTGGACAAGCAGTGCGATGACCTCGATGCGAATCATGCTCAACGTATTGCGGCGATTGCCAGAAGTTTGTTGACAAAAGATTCGAAATCAGCATCCGGGGCTCTTGGTGAGCTGATTAAGGGATTACAAGCAACTATCTCTGGGAGCACCTCGGACTATGAATATCTTCTAGCCGACCTCTCGCTGTTATTAGCAGCACTACCGGATGACAGGGAGGAAATGGACGATCTTCAAAAGCTCCCAACATTGTCAGTGGCCTTTGCGCTACGTTTTACACGCTCGTATCCAGGCCGAGGACTCGCTGCCACCCAACAAATCATTCACCACGCTTTGCGACGGAGCAAGCCTTCAGATCTTGCGATCTCTTGGGTCAGTCATGAAGCTATTCAGATACTCGTAGACACGGGAGCGTTGAAGACTGTAGTGAACGAGGCCGCGTCATGCCCTTTGGAAATTGCATTTGCAAGTTCCGTCGACGCAGTCACACTGTCTAGAGCATTGCGTCTAATGATTCTCCGCACGCTCAAGTCTGGCTTGAACAAGGAAGAAACTGCCATTATCTTTGACGATAAACGACTCAGCAACATAGAAAGAGGACTCCTGCTCGAGTATCAACTGGGTGTTGCCACCGAGCACGCTTCGAGAAGTAAATACCTTGCCACGTTGCAGTCCATCGTGCCTCATGCTCTTCAAGCGCTGGATCATCTGTACTCGACTTCAGAACATCCATTAAGACGCGCGCATGTGGCGACACAAGTGCTTCGACTTCACGAACAATTTCCCGCGATCGTACCATCACTTGCCACCAAGGTCTGGATCGACACGCAAGTCGATCAAAAGGCACTGTTTCAAGACGAGAGCCTTTGCGACTATGCTGAGGACATCGATGTTGCGTTGAGATTTGCTAAGGTACTACATGCGGGACGTCCATCAATCCGCAGCCTGGAGCCAATACTTCTGACCTGGCAGCGAATGCTTGGCCATTCGGCAGACAAGACTGTACATACCAATAAGGTCTTTGACGTCGCGGGACTAAAGGTATCACTCAACGCATTAGCGGCATTCTTCGGAGCTCTAGGAGAGGATGCGCATCGGCTTTCCGTACTCTCAATGATCGACAACGTCAACACGCTCCAACAAGCGAGCGCCCGCGAGCTCCTCAATTCTTCCATAGCAAGCACACAACAGTGGCTATCATTAGGCTACTCCGAGAAATCGGGCTCACTACTCGCTCTATCCGAGAGACATCTAGCTTCAAACGAGGTACACGTCCTGTCTAAAATCCAATGGCACCTCGTCTACGCCGACTACCTCCTATCAATCGACAACCTCGACAAAGCGAAAGCCTCGCTTGAAGCAGCAGCATGTCTCCGCGACGCTTTGCCACCAAAGGAGGTCTCGAAAGAACAGCGCGCGGTTTACGAACGAGCCCATGGAGCGGGCTGGCTACTGCAGTCCAAGTATAACATAGCGACCGGCGCCCCCCAAGACGCACTTGCCGCCGCGAAGCATGCGATGAAACTCATCAATAGCACTTGGTGCCGACTCGAGAAGGGCCAAGGCCAAGCAGGTTCGACGTCGGAGCCCGCGGACGAAGGACTCGCGTCGGTGACAAGGGAGAAGGAAATATCCGAACTCACCACTGGCGTGAGCAAGCTGCAGCTTCTACCCAAAAGCAGCCCGAAGGAAGAAGTAGAGCCACCAACCAAGGGCGCTGCTTTCTGGCCGTTGGTCCCACTGTTTTGCAGGTCCCTGATGCATCTCTCAGATATGTATTCCCACCACGGTCTGTTCTCAGAAGCCAATTACTACAGCGAGAGGGCGACCGAGATTGCAGGGTCTGTGGGCTCTTCAATCCTGTTGTCTCGCACGCGAAGTCACCGTGCCGTGCTGCTTTGCCTCGCAGACAAAGTAGAAGAGGCAGAGCTTTGTCTGACTGGAAGTGAAGCAGTCGATCTTTCGAGCTCGCCTTTGGCCGCAGTCGAGAGGCTCCGAGCAAAAGGTGCTGTGAAAGTCAAAGACGGAGCTCTTGAAGAAGCGGCCGAAATCTACGAAGAGGCCGCTCGGCTGGTCGCAGCCCTGCAGACGGACGATTTCGCATCGAAGCTGGGCTGTTTTGAGGATGCGAAGAAAGCCCAGAAGCCAGCTACCAAACCAAGTCGGCTTGCAACTGCTGCTCCAAAGACTGCCAGATCTTCTGCTCGGACACGTCAAGCTGGAAGCGAGCCGGTGACAACTAAGAGTACCAGACCATCAACTCGCACAGCCAAACCCCCAGTCGTGGAGAAGTCATTCTATGTGCTTCAAAAGATGCGCGCCGCAATCCTGCTCGACAAGACCCTTCTCAGTCTTGACGCCAGCAACAACGAGGAATCAGTCCTCCAAGCTCTGGCACCGCTAAAGCCAACAGTCACCGGCACGCTGAAGCAACGACGGGTTCAATACCGTCAGCTCATGGCGGAGGCCACATCTGCTCTGCAGATGGACTTTGCATACAACATTCTGTTCGACTCTACGCTTTCTCTTCCTGCTCTACTCCGACCTGCAGGCAACGAAGACGTCGCTCAAAGCTCTCCTAAGAAGAAAGCCCCGTCTGCAAGACCCAACACAAGAACAGGTCAGCGCAAGACAGTCGCAAAGACTGGCTTCAAAGACATGCTGAACGAAGCGCGCGGTTGTCTTCTGACAGGCCACTCATCGACTCTCCAGTTCTGCACCACAGCTGAAGTGTACAGCGAGGGCGCCAGCCTCCTGGACGTCTCCATGCTGTCTTCCTCTGTCGACGCAACAGGTGCTGACAACCATGTGAACTCCCTCCAAACAGGCCTGACCCTAGACCTCCCTCGCATAATCGCCAGGCAACGCGAGCAGAGCGCGGCCCTAGTAGACGCCCGCCACGAACAGAAAGCAGCACCCTTCGAATGGCCAGCCATGGAAACCTCCAACACGCCCGCACCGCAAGTAAACGCGGCTGCATTCCAACAAGAATTCATAGACCCCATCCCGACCCCCTGGACAACCGTCTCCCTCTCCCTGGACGCAGCCTGCACCTCCCTCTACGTCGCGCGCTACCGCGCCCACCAAGCCCCCTTCACCGTCCGCCTGCCCTTCTCCCGCCACCAAGACGAAGACCTGGGCAACGAAGCCTTCGACTACGCCGCGGGCAAGGAAGAGCTGGCCGACATCATCCAGCTCTCTAACACCAGCTGCCACAATAACGGCAAAACAGACCTGTCGGCCAAAGGCGCCAAAAGCGCCTGGTGGAGCGAGCGCGAAGCCCTAGACCGCAGGTTACAGGAACTGCTAATCAACATGGAAGACATGTGGTTCGGCGGTTTCAAGGGCGTCTTTTCGCCGCGTCGGAACAGTCCCGACCTGCTCGCTCGCTTCCGCACGGCGTTTGAGGCGGTCCTGGACAGGCATCTGCCTTCACGGCAGGCTGCAAAAGGACGCGCGGCGAAGCTGGCTCTGGACCACAATGTTCTCGAGCTGTTTGTCAATTTGGGCAGTGACAATGACGGCACGGTAGACTTGGACGAGCCGATTTCGGACCTGCTGTACTTTGTCGTGGACATGCTGCAGTTCAATGGCGAGCGCAACGCTTACGATGAGATTGACTTTGACGAGATGACGGTGGAGATTCTCGATGCGCTGAGGCAGTACCACGAAGCCAGTAGCGAGGTCGATGCCAACGAAGACGAGCATGTGGTTTTGGTTTTGGACAAGCGATTGCAGGCTTTCCCTTGGGAGAATTTGCCGTGTTTGGAACAGTGCAGTGTGAGCAGAGTGGGTAGTATGCTGTCTCTGCGGAACTGCATCAACGCTATGCGTGGCCAGAAAGGCATGGCTGAGGACCGCCATATGGTCTCGAGCAAGACTGGGACGTTCATTCTGAACCCTTCTTCGGATCTCGCAAGCACTCAGACTACTCTACTGCCCGCTTTGTCGAAGGTGGCTGCTGTCGAAGGCGCAGAGTGGTCGTCGTTTGTGAACCGCGCTCCCTCCGAGGAAGATTTCAAGACCACACTCGAAAAGTCGGCAATGACGCTCTATTTCGGCCACGGTGCAGGCTCGCAGTACATCCGACCGAGGACTATCAAGAAGCTCGAGAAATGCAGCGAGGTCGTCTGGCTAATGGGATGCTCTTCCGGCGCCGTGACCGAGTACGGCGAGCTCGAACCTCAAGCCGTCCCGCTGGCATATCTGAGCGCGGGCAACAAAATCTCCACATCGGAAGAAGAGAATCCTCCCGTGAACAGCAAGTGCCTCTCTGTCGTCGCAACCCTCTGGGACGTCACCGACAAAGACATCGACCGCTTCTCCCTCACCGTCGGGGAGGAATGGGGATTATGGTCACCTCCCGCAGAGCTGACCAACAAACTTCCCTCCAAGACTCCGAAAAAACGCGACAGGCTTCTTGTGGCGCCTACGACTCCCCAGAAGGCCCCCAAGACTCCTGGGAAGACGCCAAGGGTGCTCAAGACTCCGGGCGCCGCGAAGACTCCGGCGAGAAGTCGCAGCAGATACGCAGTGCGAGATAGGAGTGTCAAGCTCAGTTTGGCTGGCGCAGTGGCGAGGAGCAGAGACGCCTGCTACCTGCGCTATCTCAACGGCGCGGCGCCGGTGGTGTATGGTGTGCCGGTGTATTTGGGCGAGTGATTGGAATAGGCGAGGCAGGGTAGGAGGCCGGCCTTTCTTGAGTTCTCCGTAGCAGGCCATTAGTAGACAGATCATAGAAACCAAGAGCAACGTATCCCAGCACATCCTCCTTTCAACTTCCAATCCAACAGTATTCCTCCATTCCTAAACCCAACCTCTCGTGATCAAAGTTTGAAAACCTCTCATGAGCATAACCATACTTCCCGCCCACTCACTCCTCAACCTCAATCTTAGTAATATACTTCCCCGGCACGACTACCAACCCCACAAACCTCTTCTTCATATCCACCTTGACATTCCCGCTCTTCCCGCTCTTCTCATGCCTCTGCGCCGCCAGTTGTATGTCTTGAGTCGAAGGCTGACGGTACTCGTGGGTCATGGAGAGGATGATGTTGCGCTGCGGGTCGGTGCACTTCATCTGGCCGGCAAACATGCGGCCGTCGGTGGTGTGTAGGTGCAGGGTGCGGTTTAGGAAGGTGGAGAGGTACTGGGTTGCTTCTTGGGGTGTTGAGGTGGAGGAAGACATTTTTGCTGGTGTTGTTGGTGGCGGGGTTTGAGAGGTGAGGTCAGGTGGACGAAGGTGGAAGGTTATTTTGTCGCGACGAATGTTTTGGTGGTGGTGTTTTGCGAGGGAGCTTGAGGTGACGTGTGGAGGGGCCAAAGTGGAAGGGCATCGGCTTCTCACCGATAACGAAGGCATTATCACTACACACTCCTACCAAGAAAATAAACCTGATCAGATGGCATAAAAAGTACTATCGAGTACTTCTGGATGAAAACAATGGCCCCAAACGATCACTCTGCTCGCGATGCTTACAATCGCCTGAGTGCCACGGCGATCGCCAAACTGGCTTGAAATGTTCGCCTCGTCTGATGGCGGACCTTGAACATTGCCTTCGATATTGGTTATGCAACCCGCCTACGCTATCGACGCTGATTCCATGCAGTTAGGATGGCGGCTGTCAACGCAAATGGTGTGCTGTGGAAATGCGCCTAGCCACCGAGGGCACGTAGGTACATGTACATTTAGCTGACATGTCAGCCTTGCTGCGCCATCCATCCTTCCACGACCAACCTCAGCTTGCGTCATCCGCATCCCAGCTCAAGATATACACAATGATCTATTACACACCGCCATCGGTCATCTGAGCAAACGCTACCCAGTCGACGATTGCCATGCTGGCCACCTTGAGACTGCTCTCCACAAAACATGGAGTCTACCGCTAGACCCGAAGTACCTGACCTGGAAGTATTGGTCCATCGCTTCTCTTGGTGCTTTTGTGGCAGCGAAACCCACTCAGCCGACCACATCAAGCTCAGAACCTTCAAGCGACCGGTGGAGTCAGGAAAGGCAGTAGCACTTTCATATGGCATGGGCGATTTTGATCGTCAAAAGCATATCTTTGGACACGTCGATGGATTCGAATCCGAGATAGTCAGGCTGGAATTCGGAGGGGAGTGGGAGATCGAAAATCTTGCTAGTACCTTCGTAGCACTCAGCAAGAAGCATGGCGCGGTCTGGCTTGACCAATTGTCTATCCCGTAGGACCAAGCCTCTATCACGCTGCATCTGCAAGATATGCCACGGATCTACAGCAGCTTTGAGGTCGTGATTCTGTTGCCAAATTCTCCCTGCCCCTGTCTCAAGGATGCCTTTGACTCTTGGAACTCTACAGGCTCACAGTCTCTCCCGACTGGAGATTTCGATATCGGTAGGACCTCCTCAGAATGCCTCAACGCTTTTCCGGTATCGTCTTACCATTTTCGACTTTGGACAAAACAAGAATTTTCATACGCAAGGACGATCTCAATCCACTATCGCGGCGCACCTGGGAATTGCTTACGTGGAAAGTTCGTTTGGAATTTCAAATGCCTGGAGACCCCGACAAAGCGTCCTGGCTTCCTAACACGCTGGGCGTCATGGAAGTATGCTTTGTGTTATGGAGTGGCATCGAATCAGAGCGGTCATATCAGCGCAGTGGGATACTCGAAATTCATGGCAGCGCATGTTGACGGTGAAACTCATTTGGTTTTTGCACTTGGAAAGTTTTTCTGTAGAAAAGACCCTTACCAGGTACGGACGCAACGAATCGCCCGTGCACATCTAGCAGGCTTCCTCCTCGGCAACAAGATACATAGAAAGCGGCATGGTCTCGAGAACCGTTTCGATCCAAGCGATCTGAGTAGCGAGCATGTGGCAACTTCGCAGAAAGACTTCGCTCTCGCAGTTCTACCCGCAGCCGATGGGTATCGACTCCCGCGGCATCATGCCAAGATGTCCCTGCCAGAGCTCATCGAAGATGGTATTGAACAGTATCAGAGGTATCACGAGAGATGCTACAAGACAAAGCTTCCAAGGGGCTTGTTCGACGATGTTATAGGCTCAATGGGGTCCGTTCCATCCCTACACCTTCGCATAGAGAACTTGGAGTGCTTGAGAGACGTATACGGCTCATTACTTCAAAGCCAATTTCCGGAAGTACCACACTCGGGGGCCACTTGGATTACCGCACTACGCCTGCGAGATATGACCCCGCGACCGTCTCGATTAGCCTTGTCCAAAACATATGCGGAAGCCTTTGGCGGCGCGAGTACTGCAGAGGTCTGTGAGTACATGCAAAAACTGCCCGGGAAAAGTACCTTCGGTAGTCGTGCTAGGGCATATTGCGAGTGGGCGAACGCAGTATACTATGGCGACATTCCTGCTCCAGTGGACGGCTGGCCCAGCCCAGAACACGAGCAGGCCATACTCGAGGCATCGATGATGCAAGAGCGACCCTTGGGATCATCGTGGCCAGAGATCGACCATGAGATGGTGTGCTACAAGATCATGTGCGACTTTGTCTGCATACACCCCGACGTGGCACGCGAGAAGGGGTTGGGACTTGTGGTGAAGACCTCGAGCCCTCCGTGCATTGGGTTTCTCAACCGTATGGTATACGACAAGATTAGAGCTACCGAGCAGTACCTACATGCCCATGGTGTCTCTGCACCCGAGGCTCCGGAAAGAAACAATGGAATCGACCCAGAGGACTGGCTGACCCTCACGTTGGACACGACAAAATCTGACCTTTGCCAGACACTTGAGGTCGTCAAATGCAATGACAGGTGTGGCTTCCCAGGGCATGTCGATAATATTGGACCTCGATATAAACAATCGGTGCTAAGGTACATGGTCAGAGGCGTGTGGTATGAATGTCAAGGAGATGATCCGTGTATTGGTGCCGACTTGGCAGATGATTGGACTGAAGACTACGATGCGATATTGGTTTGACTAGGCTTGGTGATGGAGCTTGGAGGAGCAGGGGTACTGACAAAATCAAGATACTGCCCTGTGTCAAGTCTATGGCGAATGGGTGCCGGAGAGCACACAGTCACTTCTTGCGAACCAAGCGCCGAGGTGAGCCAATGCTGTGACGATGACTGCGCGCTCTACGGGCTGGCCAAAGAGAATATGGCCGAACAAAACGAACGCGGCCGGGACAGCGCTCCTGCGCTCAGCAAGAATGTTTCACTCGATGACACCGAAGACGAGGATATTGATCGAGCCAATGCCGCCCGACCGTAAAGCAAGTCAATTTTCCTTCTGTTGAAGGAGCTTGTGCTCTACCATGTTGAAGACGAGACTCTCGACCAAGCTGCTGTCACCCTTGAAACGGCACAGAAGCTGATGAAATATCACATAGACCTCAGTGGGTAGCCAGCCGCTCTCTAGCTTCATGGATCCCTGGCGCGACGACCCACATTCATGGACTTGGGTTCTTACATTCCTGATTCACAATTTTCGCTGATGGGCTTCCTGCAAAAAGCTATTTGGGACTTGATGATGGAGTACCGCCGGTAAATTATCTCATTCCAACGGTTTGCAGACCTCAATCCAGATGCATGAAGATGCATTATCCCGTGGAGTGAACGCATATATAAGCATTGACATGTCTCAGCTTCACCGTCGATTCAAGCGACTGCCACCCGCACATTCTCCTTATGTTGCTCCCTTCCATTCTGACGGCGGCTGCTCTAGCAGCATTTGCTTGTGCGCAGTCATCTTCGACAAGCTCCACTAGGATCATAACCTCCACAGCGAGCACTACCAGACGCACCTCTTCGTCGACGAGTTCATCCAGGACCTCGGTTTCCACGACGAGCTTGTTCAGAAGAACATCCTCATCGACAAGTCTTTCTTCTTTGACGAGTCCTGCCAGAAGCCTCTCTACAACATCAGTGTCAACCTCGATTTCGCGAATCGCTTCGTCTTCCATCCCGACCGCTTCTCCAGTCTCACCAACAGCATTAGCCGTGTCAAAACTCGCCAACTCGATTTGTGACAACAACAATCTACATCGGCTCTAGCAGAGACTCCGCCAGCTCCATTGTCTCTCTGTCTACCCCTGGTCCCTCTTCCGGAGATACCATGGCGTCGTCGACCAGTCCCATCGCCTCTTTCGCAAACTCTACAATCTCTTCCATCAGCGCTTTGCGCAGCCCTACGGCCCTTACTTTCTTCCCGAGCAACTCTTCCAGCTCGGCGCGGATATCTGCAAGCGCGAGTTTCTACCAAAGCAACTCTCTTATTTCTGCAAGCCCTGTTCTCTACCCAAACTCTTCTACAACGGCTACACCCATCTCTGCAAGTCCTGTCCTATATCCGAACATCTCCTCTACTGTGTCTGTTAGTGATCGCCAGAGCGTACCAACCACCACTTACACGTCGACGGTCTTCGAAACTTCGACACTTCTTGAGACATCCACTGTCCATGTGGTCGAAACTATCACTGTACGTCGCCTGTCAACTTAAATCCGCAAGTCAATCGCTGACCACAAGCAGACACAGGTTGTTTTCAGCGCTACCGCTTCTTCCGCTGTATCTTCAGCGCCGTCATCGCTCACCTCGATCTCCAGCGCCATCATGACCTCGCTCACCAGAATGGCATCCTCGCCCGCTTCCCAGCGAACTTCGGTCACCTCATCGTCAATCTCAGTCTCCGCCAAACCATCCTCCAACTCGGCCCAAAGCTCTCAAATCTACACAACACCGTCCTCATCGCGTCCTGTTCCATCGCCACCAGGCCCCTCACCCCCTGGATCACAACCTCCAAGTCCATCACCTCCAGGACCACCACCAACGACAGGCCCAGCCCGCTTCACATGCCCATCGGCCGACGACCAAACCATCTCCGACGCCTCAGGCTCACCTCTCTACTACACCAAGTGCGACGCCCAGATCCAACGCAAGCGGGGCCGCAACTACGCCACGTACACCAATCTGGCGAGCGCCGACGACTGTGCTGCGTACTGCTCTTCTAGCGAGGGAGCGCCGCCCAGCGATGATATCAGGGGTGGTCCTGGTGTTTGAGTTGGATTCTCGTGGCTGGATGCGTCGGCGTATGGTGGCTCCACGCTGTGCATGTTAAAGAGCGGGTCGAGTGTTGGATACGAAGACGTGAGAGATTATGGGGTGGTGGCGCTGGCAGCGATGAAGGTGAGATACTACCGCGAGGGCAAGTAGGTCAAGTTGAGTGTGGATTGGTCAACGACGGGAGACAATTCACAGGTTTGTGTTGAGGATGTATCTTTCGTATTATTTCGCTTGGATCGACGGAGGAGTTTTGACTCGAACGTTCGCTCCAACAGCAAAATCATCTGTAAGGCACAACGCCGAGGAATCAGAAGGGAGTATTGAAGTCATTGACTCGGATGAGCAGCAGCAAGCTCACTCGAGTTGACAGGCTACCCCAACTCTAACCCTCGTAGACAGACCTTCTGTTTTCTAAGATCTGTCGCTGCACCATGAATTCTCTACTGGAGAAGCTCTCAATCTCGGTGTTCGAAGCGCTATGTTGTTGACTCCCTGCTTTCTTTGGGTCTCAACCAGGCTGTTGGCTCGATTGCGCGATTTTGGAACACCAAGACTGAAGCCGACGTTGGACATGACGACTTTCACATTGACCTCTTCACAAATAATCCTCATGGTCTCGTTAGGTGTCCGACAAACTTTCAAATCTTCAATTACGTTAGAGTGCAACGTGTATCATCTCAGACTGATATCTACATACTGATCACTTGCATATTATAGGAAACGCGATGTCTTCACTTCACATGCAAATTATAGAAGAGCTGGAAACCAGACCCCTCAGTTCATGCTCAAGTTTGTCGATCCATGCCATGGTGATATTAGCAACTTCCTTATGTCCAAGTCACCCTCATACCAGTAAGAGAGCGATCTCCGAGTACCAGTATCTCACTGGATCAGGCTCTCGCAGGCGGTGGTATCGGCAGGGCTAGTACGCTATAAACATGCTGGTGCCAGTGATATTGTCCATTCGACAAACTTTGGTGGTGTCGAAACTAACTTGACTTCTTCCCCGCCGGGATCATCGGCTTCCCCAGAACCGTTGCGATTAGCGTCAAACAACCCCTCCCTCCTCATCCTTCGAGACCTCGCTCCACCATTACACCTCAGATACTACCATTCCAAGGCATGTGACTGGGACAAACGCGCCCTCGAGGCGCCACGCCGCGTTAGGCTAAATGGAGGCCAAGTGGTGCCTGTCTGTCGAGCTTGTAAGTTTCGCCGTTGAATCAACAGGTACCTTCTTCCCTTTTCTCTACAACCCATTCTCAAGCCCACCCTTGTTTCGAGCGTCAACACTCACTTCTGCATATCTTCACACCTGCATCACGGCAAGGTGCAGCTTCCAGAAAACTCTCCGCGCGTAGCTGCTTCCGGCTGCCTGCAGCTGGTGTGGTACCGAGGTCTCCTCCCCAGAGCTCTTTGACAACGCGGACTTTTTGTAGCACACGCGACGCTGTTGCGCCATCGAACCCCAGAGGACTCTCACTCGACTCCATGATAATCACCTGAATCGTGGCCACGATGTGGTCTTGTTCGCGACCTTCGAGGTCGCATGTCTCTCACCTGGGTCGCAGATGGCCTTCTCTCCTCCACCGGGCAAGCTTGGCCCCAGTGAGATCTTTCCACGCTGCAGCAAGATGTCTGCAAGGCGCTACACAATCAGCACCGGTTGAGCCAAAGCCAGAGACGGAGCCAATCAAGTTGACTCCGTATGGCGAGTTGACGATCGGTGTTCCGACAGAGGTTCGTTCAGGCGAACGTCGAGTCGCAATGACACCGCAGAACGCCGCGCTGCTCTTGAAGAAAGGCTACAAACAAGTCCTCATCGAGAATGGCGCAGGCTTCGCAGCGCAGTTTCCAGCTCACGCCTACGAAGAAGCCGGCGCGACGCTTGTAAATGCCAGTCGAGTATGGTACGACAGCGACATCATCCTCAAGATCCGCCCGCCGAGAATCTCCGCCAAGGGTCTGATCGGTGTCAATAACTACACCGATGGTTTCCGCAAGGGCGGCGTGCTCATCAGCACTCTTCAGCCGCACCTCGACAAGAACAAACCTGTCCTCGACTCCATGATGCAGAAAGGAATCACGAGCTTTGCAATGGATCTGATCCCACGCATCACCCGAGCTCAGACGTTTGACGTGCTCAGCTCGATGGCGAACATCGCTGGATACAAGGCTGTGCTGGAAGCCAGCAACCACTTCGGTCGATACTTCACTGGCCAGACCACCGCGGCTGGCAAGATCCCACCGTGTAAAGTCCTCGTCATTGGTGCTGGAGTTGCTGGACTCAGTGCCATTGCTACAGCCAGGAGGATGGGAGCTATAGTCAGAGGCTTCGACACGCGCTCTGCAGCTAGAGAGCAGGTTCAGTCTCTTGGAGCTGAGTTCATCGAAGTGGACATGAAAGAAGATGGCTCTGGCGGAGGTGGGTACGCAAAGGTCATGTCCAAGGAGTTCATCGAAGCAGAGATGAAGCTTTTCATGGAACAATGTAAGGAAGTTGACATCGTGATCACCACTGCGCTGATTCCTGGTCGTCCGGCCCCGACTTTGATCACCGAAGAGATGGTAGCGGCCATGAAGCCCGGTTCTGTGGTTGTCGATTTGGCCGCCGAAGCTGGTGGCAATTGCGAGATCACCGTCCCAGGTCAGCTTTCCCACCACAAGGGTGTGACGGTCATTGGATACACGGATCTTCCTTCTCGACTTCCGACACAAGCATCGACGCTGTACTCGAACAACATCACGAAGTTCTTGCTGTCGATGTCACCCAAAGAAGGTCATTTCGGTATCGATCTGAACGATGAAGTCGTCCGCAGATCGATCGTCACGTACAACGGCAAGATGATGCCTGCTCTCCCTCCCCTTGCACCTCCCGCACCTCCTGCGGCCAAGCCGGCAGAAATCGTCAAAGAGGAGGTCAAAGCTGTGACACCATGGCAGAAGGCCGTCCGTGAGGTCACCACAGTAACAGGTGGAATGGGTGCGGTACTGGCACTCGGCAAGTTCACTGGACCATTATTCATGGGCAACTTCTTCACCTTCACCTTGGCATCTTTGATCGGCTATCGCGTCGTTTGGGGAGTGTCGCCCGCTCTGCACAGTCCGCTCATGTCTGTGACAAATGCTATCTCAGGAGTCGTCGGCATTGGTGGGTTCTTCATCATGGGTGGCGGATACCTGCCTCAGACGATCCCCCAATTCTTGGGCGCTGCCTCTGTGCTGATGGCATTCGTCAACGTCACCGGAGGATTTGTGATCTCCAAGCGCATGCTCGATATGTTCCGCAGGCCGACAGACCCCCCCGAGTACCAGTGGCTGTATGCCATACCCGCTGCTCTCACTGGTGCCGGATTCATTGCTGCCGCTAGCACAGGCATGGGAGGCATTGTACAAGCAGGCTACCTCGTCAGCAGCGTGCTGTGTATTGCATCTTTGACAGGACTTGCTTCTCAAGCCACTGCGAGGGCTGGCAACATGCTTGGTATGCTTGGTGTAGGAACCGGAGTTGTCGCCTCGCTTCTCGCTGTTGGTTTCTCACCCGAGACGCTCGTCCAGTGCATCGGTGTTGCTGGTGTTGGTAGTCTGATTGGAGCTTTGATCGGCCGCCGCATCACTCCAACAGATCTACCGCAGACAGTCGCAGCCTTGCACTCTGTGGTCGGTCTCGCAGCAGTGCTGACGAGTATCGGATCCGTGATGGCTGCCGTGGATCATCTTGACAGTCTCCACATGATCACGGCGTACCTCGGAACGCTGATCGGTGGAGTCACATTTACAGGCTCCATCGTTGCTTTCATGAAGCTTGCGGGCAAGATGTCTTCCAGACCGACAATCCTTCCAGGCCGACATCTGATCAACACGGGTCTCCTGGGTGCGAATGTTGCTACTATGGGTACTTTCCTGGCTTTGGCTCCTGGTGCGCCAGCCATTGCTGCGACTTGTCTCGCGACAAACGCGGCTCTGAGCTTCGCGAAGGGATTCACCACAACCGCTGCAATCGGTGGTGCTGATATGCCCGTCGTCATCACAGTGTTGAACGCATACTCCGGCTTCGCTCTAGTCGCAGAAGGCTTCATGCTGAACTCCCCAATCCTCACCTCAGTCGGTGCACTCATCGGTACTTCAGGTTCCATCCTGTCATACATCATGTGCAAGGCGATGAACCGAAGTCTAACGAACGTGCTGTTCGGAGGCATCGCACCCGCGCCGTCCAACCAAGAAGCCCGAAAGATGGAAGGCGAGATCACCAAGACCACCGTGGAGGAGACGGTGGATTCGCTCAAGAACGCGCAGAAAGTCGTCATTGTCGTCGGCTATGGCATGGCGGTCGCCAAAGCCCAGTACCCAATCGCCGAGTTTGTCGCTGGCCTTCGCAAGCAAGGCATTGAGGTCAAGTTTGCGATTCACCCCGTTGCAGGCCGCATGCCTGGTCAGTGCAATGTGCTGCTTGCTGAGGCTAGTGTGCCGTACGAAATTGTGCTGGAGATGGACGAGATTAACGAGGAAGGCTTCGATGATGTTGATCTTACGGTGGTGATTGGAGCCAACGATACCGTCAACCCTATCGCTTTGGAACCCGACAGGTGAGTGCTGATTACATGTAAAATTGCCTGGTCGATTGCTGACTTTTGATCGTAGCCCCATTGCCGGCATGCCGATCATCGATGCTTACAAGAGCAAGCAAGTCATTGTCATGAAGCGTGGCATGGGCAGTAAGTGATCCCTATGGAAAAATGAGTTCCTCAGTCCCTTTACCCGGTTCGGTTGCTAATACTCTCGGTCTAGGCGGATATGCGGACATCCCGAACCCGATGTTCTATGCCCCCAACACGAAGATGCTGTTTGGAGACGCGAAGACGAGCTGTGATGCCATCAAGGCAGCGTTGGATGCTTCGAAGTGAGTTCTTGAAGGCTTTGGATAGGTAAATCGATGCGTGCATGTAGATGAGGCGCAAGCCAGGAATTCAGGCGTTTGTTTGGATCATCATCAGGCGTTGTCAGTAAGCATGGTGTGATCTCACGAACAGATGATGTCTCTCCTCATGTCCAACGAGGCCGGGAAGTGGATGGGCAGGTGGAAGTCTCCTCCACCTGGACCCGATGGTGAAGTGAGGAAGAGCAAAGGGTCAGCCCTACCCGTCAAGAATACGGGAGCTAGTCCTCGATGGTCGACCCCGCCTCCACATGTGGTCTGAGGCCCGTCCCAACTGTCTGTCATGCATGAAACGTGGACGCGCGCCCGCTCTTGCTGTCATAGCAGTTCGCGACTCGACTTCTTGTCTCTCCCTCGATAACCCTCGCTTACATTTGGACTTGCTTCCTTCCTTTCCACTACACACTCACACAAACAAACAACTCACTCTCTCACCATGGTTGTCGGCTCAGTCCTCGTCACCGGGTAAGCATCCATTCGCACGCAACATCCCCACCCCCACCATTCAACACACTGTCCACTGCCAATGCGCGATCCGCGACCGTCTTGCTCAATCCCCACAGAACTATTGTCACACCAGACCACTAACACCGCTTTTGCTCCCCAGTGGCACCGGCTACATCGGCTCTTTCACCGCGCTCGCTCTCCTCGAGGCCGACTACAAGGTCGTCATCGTCGACAACCTCTACAACTCCTCCGAGGAGGTCCTCAACCGCATCGAGTTGATTTGCGGCAAGCGACCCGAGTACTACTCTCTTGATATCACCGATGAGAAGGCCTTGGACAAGGTGTTCGAGGAGCACCCGGATATTGACAATGTCATTCACTTTGCTGCTTTGAAGGTGAGTTCAGCCATTGCAAGAGGGAGGAGGCAGTCTGGAATATGGGACAAACAGCGGCTAGGCGTCTGGCTAGCGAACCACCTTACTAACTTTCCAAAAGGCCGTCGGCGAGTCTGGCGAGATCCCCCTCGAGTACTACCGCGTCAACGTCTTCGGCTCCCTCTGCCTCTTGCGCAGCATGGCCAAGCACAACGTCACCAACATCGTCTTCTCTTCCTCCGCAACTGTCTACGGTGATGCCACCCGCTTCCCGAACATGATTCCCATTCCCGAGGAGTGCCCTCTTGGCCCTACCAACCCTTACGGCAACACCAAGTTTGGTGTCGAGACTATGATCACCGACCACATCAACGCCGAGCGCAGCAAGGCAAAGAAGAACGGCAAGACTGGCAGCGAGCATAACGCCGCTTTCCTAAGATACTTCAACCCGGCTGGTAGCCACCCGAGCGGTATCATGGGTGAAGACCCCCAGGGTGTGCCCTACAACCTGCTTCCCCTCCTCGCTCAGGTCGCTGTAGGCAAGCGGGAGAAGCTGCTCGTCTTTGGTGATGGTAAGTTGAATGCTGAAAGTGATCTTGAATCCGAGCACGACTAACAACTTCCAAACAGACTACGACTCCAAGGACGGTACCGCCATCCGCGACTACATCCACATCCTCGACCTCGCCAACGGCCACCTTGCCGCTCTCAACCACCTCCGCCAGAACAACCCCGGCGTCCGCGCCTGGAACCTGGGCACCGGCAAGGGCAGCACCGTCTACGAGATGATCAAGTCCTTCTCGACCGCCGTCGGCCGCGACCTCCCCTACGAAGTCGCCCCCCGCCGCGCCGGCGACGTCCTCAACCTCACCGCCAACGCCACCCGTGCCAACACCGAGCTCGGCTGGAGTACCAAGTTCACGCTCGAGGACGCGTGCGAGGACTTGTGGCGCTGGACCGAGAACAACCCGCAAGGCTACAGGCAGCAGCCTCCCAAGGAGTTCATCGATAAGCTCAAGGCTGGCAAGGCTTAAAAATATCGGGTTTGGTTCGAGAGAATTGGGGTGATAGGGTAGGATTTGGGGGAAGGTGCATGATGATACCTTGATACGGATTTTACGAGTATATACAATACACCAAAAGCTTTGATACACCGACTGCGGTTTCCTGGGATTTCATAGAGAGGACTGTTTGTGCGTGTGGGCTCGTTACTTGCATTGGTGGTCGTTATCTTCCTTCTCTCTGGATGGATGCTATGTTCACGGCTACTTTTCGGTACGTAAGAGCCAAACCGAGACCGGTGTTTACAACGCCGCTTTGCGAGCGATCATGGCTCTCCACTAAGACGAGCGTTAGTCGAGCTAGAACACAACGGGTTGAATCTGGATATCGGCATACCTTTGGGTTCAAAAAGTAGATCGGGATCCCTAGGAGGAAGATTCCGACAAAGAGGCCGAAGAGCTGGGGTTTAAAATTCAGTAAGTATCCCTTTCTCCGGACGGGATAAGAAGAGTTTTGTCGCTGGGACTTACAACCATGTATGCGGTGAAGTAGTTCCAGGTATTGACCATTGGGACGATTCCGAAGGACGCTCCTGTTGGGAAAGGTCAGCCTTTCATATTGAGTCCTAATTCATCTTGCTCTTTTGACAGGTTTCTGGGAGAGGGAATATCTCATCTCCTTGGTCGGCTGGTCGATTCATCGGTCGGCTATTGACGAACGCAGCCAGCTGGGGCCGGGGATAGAGGGTTTGATTGAAGGTAAAACGACAAGAACAACTTACCAAACGACACGATGTTCTTCGCTCCGACCACGAGGACGATCGCCGGGCCTGGGTTGCTTGGGTAGGCTTCCGCGGCGAAGTGCGTGGTGGTGATGATGCAGACTACGAAGCCGAATTGTTGGAGAGTCCAGCCTGTGCAAAAAGAAAGGGGGACATCGAGTCAGCGAAACAAAAAAACCCCGGCTGATATGATACCATCCCATCACATCCCCTCTGTCCTCTCTATTCCTTTTCTCGACGGCTCCAGGGGGAGAAGCAAACTCACCCATGATAATCCCCCAAGAAGAATACTTTTCCGGGTTGTTGGCGGAGACCGCGTATACTGCTATTCCGATCGCGCACACGATCGTAGGGAATATGAGGGAGACGAGCGAGTCTTCGGGGATGTGCGTGCCGTTTCTGCGCTTGGCGAGACGGAGGGTGATTTTGTCGCCTAGCCAGCCGGCGAAGAACATTGCAATTAGGGCCGAAGGGAGGGTGCCGCACTATTGGGCGAGCAGGTGTTAGTCTACGAGGTGAGTGAACTAAAGAGTTGGATCGTTGTAAAAATGGGCTACGTTGGCTATCGTGGGAAGAGTATGACGAGACAGATTTGAGCGGCGCTGGTAGTAGCACGACCCAATCTGTCTGTCCACTGAGAGACTGGATTGGCATGAGTTAGACTTACGTTGACGAGACCGACGGAATGTTGCGGCCAGTTGTAGCCTTCGGTCAAGACCGTGCCGTAGGTTAGGGACATGGCGATGCCGGAGCCTGATTGGTCAGAGTCAGTCTCTCCGTTCTTCTACTTTTTCAAGTGCGATCATGCTCACCAAGACTGATGGAAGATGCCAAGATCGCCCAGACGACGGCCGGCGAACTCAGGCATGAAAGCATCTTGAGAAGCACACTACATGCCAGACTGAAGCCGTTGGGCGATACTGGGCTGATTGGGTTGAGGCTCTGGAAGAAAGACCGTTTGGGGCCATAGGATGTGGTGTCGGATGTGTCGTTAGCGCTGATGCCATATTCCCTAGCTTGCTCGTCGGTCAAGACGCGTGTAACACCGAACTCGTCGGTGTGGTATAGCTGTCCGCTGACTGTCATGGCCGATCGGTGGTATTGAGTCTCTGGTAGGCAGA
>Ga0265797_10000480_pt1 | contig 72570 bp, 72 predicted proteins | sample P2T30metagenome_FD_192433 | JGI IMG/M metagenome (GOLD analysis project Ga0265797, IMG submission 192433) | Plant litter microbial communities from East Loma Ridge, Irvine, California - P2 T30 | ecosystem: Environmental > Terrestrial > Plant litter > Unclassified | place: USA: California...
AGAGCCACGAGCAGTTGCGGGTGCACCTCGCAGACTTCATGGCAGCCTATAATTTCGCCCGTCGGCTCAAGACGCTCAGTGGCCTCACGCCTTACGAATACATCGCCAAAATCTGGACGTCAGAGCCTGACAGGTTCATCGTCGATCCGATCCACCAGATGCCGGGACTAAACACCTAAGCAGCCCTGTCGTGACATCGTGGGGGGCACAGGTGGAGTTCACTTGGTCAAGCGTGATTGCCCCGCCAACGACCGCATCATCCGAGAAGGGATTGTTACTATGACACGCAACGGCGAGCTAGCAAGCCGCGATTGCGTGAATAGCATGGCCTATCTGCGCAGCGGCGGGAGCGTAGAGCGCTTGGAAGATTACGCGTGTGCTCCCGAACAAGGACATACTCCGCCTACGCGGTAACGAAGGACGGTGGACCCTATCGGGCCTTACAACGTGATCAATTTATCGATCCGCGGGTCTGACCGGACGCTTACACCAGGACGGTCACACAGCTTCGACAGCCAGTGAATCTGCGGAACGAACCATATTTCCAGCGACCCGCGCCTCTTTAGCGTTGCATTATACTCCGGCCAGTTCGTTGTGAGACATTTAGGTACGGCAGGTTTGGTCATCACGCCAATCTATCCTGCGCGTTTCCCTTAGAATCACAGGAGTCAGCTTTGCAACAAGGTCCCATGCAATTGAAGAACGTTCTTTGACGTGTCGATATCAACGCGTTTAATCCGCTCCACGGACGGTCTCGCTCATCAAGTTCTCTAACGAGCTAAGTCTGGCACATTGCGATGATGATAGGGGCTACCCACCCCAATAGTGATCTTGAACAGTCGCAAAGGGGTGGGTCATTATCTTTTAACTTCTAGGCATCAGATATTGCGTAACAAGGTATTGATTCAAAAAGTCAATATGCTGGCCTGAGTTAAACTACAGCTTTGCGATCGAGCTCATGAGTCAGTCGGGTATTAAAGACTATTATACCGAGTCAAGGTCGGTAGCCGGCTTGGCTAAAGCTCTCCGTCAAAACAGTTTGCGTAGTGATAACACTACGCTGCGTCCGATGGCATCGAGGAAGTCTGGCTGGTAACGGTAGGGGACGACGCCGACCGCGTCGCGAACGCGCTGGCGGGCACCGGTTATGTTGGCGACTTCGAGCTTGAAACCGAGATGCTGGGTCCAGTCCTGGCGTGGCAGGAAGTGGTGGACGCTCAGCGAGCCTGTGACGTTGATCTTGCACAGAGGGGCGAATGTGAGGCTGGAGGCGGCGACATCTCCTCGGACAGTCGCTCTCCCGGTGCAGTAGAAGTCGAATGTGCCACCATTGCCGAGGTAGCTCAGCCCCCCATAGCCATAGCCAGCAAGGCGCGGCGTGGTGCCGCCCGAAAGCGTGTCGCCGTCCAGCAAATCAAGCGTTGGTGTGCCCGGTCTCAGCCCTATGCGATCGGTAAAGCGAATCGTGGGGCCAATCCCGCCATAGAAGGTCGGGCGGTCGGCTGGGCGACCGTCTGGTGTCGTCGATGGCCTAGCGCGACCGAGTGGACCGTTTGCCGCGAGCGTGACGTTCAGTGTCCGACGGTGCTCGCGGAAGATATTAATCGGCCGGAATGCCACCGACACCAATGTACCGGCGGCGTCGCGCACGAACAGTGCGGGCAACGCCGCCTGGGCAGCGGGCGTTAGCGCAAAGATTGTCTGGATTCCGTCGTGTATGTCGGTCGTCTCGTAAGTGGCGCCGATCCGCAGTTCGCTCTTGGCAAAGGGTTTCACCGTCGCGCCGATCGAACGCGTTCGACGACGCTCGGCGGACAACGCGGGGTTGCCGCCTACTAACAACGTGACCAGAGTCGAACGGCCGGTCCCGAAATCGAACAGCGGAACCTGGGGTGCAGAGATCTGCGGGGCGGCAAGCTGGTCGAGCGTCGGTGCGGTGGCCGAGCGCTTGATCTGTGCCAATACCTGAAGACCCGCGAACGGCGCCCAGTTCGCGCCCAGCGTTGAATCCGACAAATCGCCGAAACCGCCAACGTGGCGGACGGTGGCAGAGACATTGGCCGACAGTTCGCCGACCCATGGCAGTACGTCCTCGCGCCGCGACGTGATGGGCAGGTCAAGCGCGACCGCCCCCTCGACCCGGCTGCGATCGAAGGCGATCGCGGACGGGTTGGCACCGCGCGTCCTGCTGTCCGTGCCGATCTGCTCGCCTTCGAACGTGGCCGTCAGCGTGACGCGACCGGCCGGCAGGCGCAGCGGACGGTTGGTCGCGACGAATTTCGTGCCGGCACCATAACTGGACTGAACCGTCCGATCGACCAGCCGATTGGCCAGCAATGCGGAATCGAGCGGTCGAAACGGGTCGGCACCCGCGGCGATCGCCGCAGTGACCGCTGTGGTGTCGATCGCCTTGGCGACGATGCCTTCCTTGCGCTGCGTGTCGAGCGTGCCCGTCCAGTCCCATTGCCACCCCCGCCACGCGCCGCGCACCACGCTGCCCGCGTGCAGGGTAGTGGTATCGGTGCGCTGGCTGAGCGGCGGTGCCTCGACGAGGTAGCGTTGGAGCAGCACGTCCCGGCCGAACGGCGAAAACGGATTGCCGCGGGGAATGAACAAGGTCGCGCTTGCCGGGCCGAACACGGTACGTTCGCGACTGCGATCCCCTGTCAGCGTCAACGAGCCCGACAGCCTGCGCCCGATCCGGTTGGCGATCACCGCCTCGCCGTGGAACGTTTCGTTGGACGGTGCCAGTGTACGCAATGGTGACAGGTCGAACAGCCGCGGCCGATTGGCGTCCGCCACGAAACTGCCGAGGCTAACCGAGCCAACTGGTAGAGGTGCGTTCGGCACCGGGGCGATCGTCACGAACTGTCCGGCCAAGACTGACAACACGGGATCTATTTCGCCTCCCGCCAGCGTCCCCGTGATATTGCCGCTTGCATCGAACGGCACGTCCGGATCGGGCAGAACGCGACGCCGCGCTTGCAACAGGGCGTCGGTATGTCGCGCGTCCAGCGACAGCGTGAGACGGCCGTCGCCCCGCAGACGCGTGTAATCGACATGCGCGTTCGCGTTGTCGGCACCGCCCCGTGTCGACGTCCCGGCGGCCTGCTTTAAGGATAGCTGGCGAAACCGGCGCTTGGTAATGAAGTTCACGATCCGCCGGGTCGGCGGATAGCCGTATTGCAGCGCGACCGGCTCCGGAAACACCTCGACCTTTTCGATCGCTTCCGGAGGTAGGTTACCGATCTCCTGATATCCCGACACGCGTTGCGCGTTCAGCAAAAAGATCGGGTCCTGCCCGTCCCCCGATTGCGTCACGCCGCGAATGGTCCCCAGTAACTCGTCGATCGAGGTCGCGCCGGTGGCGGTTATTGCGCTCGCGTCGAGCGTCGCCCGCGGCTGGATATATGTGTCCACCTGCCCTCGTCTTCCGACGATTACTATTTCTAAGCCAGCACTCGAGGCGTCAGGCTGCTTCTTTGATGCTTTGGGATCGGCTTTGACCGGCCGATTCGAAGGCTCTCGAAACTGACAGCTACATGTTATCGACCAGCTCAATGCTATTGCCGCGAGCGTAACGCGACCCATTCTTAGAGACATATAACATATACTCAATACCAAGTGCCTTAGTTTGTTATATTCAGTGTTTACACGATAAACGCTTCCTACCCATCTGGTCATACCAATCTTGAAAGCGTACCATAAACGTATTTATTTTTATAGGCGAATTCATTTAGACCAATTTTGCATTACGTCCCCTCTTCACAGCCATCTTGGCCGCTCTCGTATAGGCAATTAAACTCTTGCTGCTATTCAAGTCCGAAGAACATCTGTGTGTGACACCTCGCAAATTGCCCCGATATCTACCGCATCGCCATCGCGCTGTCTCACTTCGGGTTTGGCCTACGTTACGCGGGAGCAGGCGGACCTCATGGAGCCGTCGCCTTCAGTTTGCGCGATGAGTGGTGCCCATTACAGGCTTTTTGGCATAAGAGCTCGACACGAAAATTAAGTTGATCGATTTCATTGGCTTGTGATTCACCGAGGGTTACGAAGACCACGAGAATTACATGGCTGGATTGAACCGCTCGGCGCGAGCATGACAGAAGCGGGTTGCGCTATGCAAGCGACTGCACCGATGAGGAATGGGCGGTCGTCAGGCGTTATTGGAGCGGACCTCCGGGGTAGGGCGCCGCGCAAGCACAAGGCGCGGACCCTGTGGTATGTGATCCAGTATATCGTGTTGACGGAGTGCCAATGGGCGCAACAGCCCAAGGGCTCCCGCTTTCACGACGGCGCAGTATCAGTTCTACTGGCTGCGCGACAACGGCCTGCTTGATGTCGTCAACGCGGTGCCGGTAGTATGGGCGCGGGTATCGAAAGGTGATGAGCCGGCGCCGGGGGCAGGCATCATCAAGTAGCGAGTCGGTGAAAACAACCGAGGCGGGTGGACCGCGGGGATACGATGCCGGCAAGAAGACCAAAGGGCGTAAACGGCATGTTGTGACCGACACACTCCGCAACATGCCCAAAGGTGTGGTGCACGGCGCCGCTGTTCAGGACTGCAACGAGGCGCGGCCTGATCGAGCAATCCTAGACCGCGTATCTCACGCTCATCAGACTGTTCGCCGATGTCGGCTATGCCGGTCCGACTTGAAGCAGCGGTCGCGTACATTGATCGGCTGACGAACGAAATCATCAGACGTCCTGACATGATGGGCTTTGTCATTCTACTTGGCGCAGGTCATTGAACGCTTCCTGGCGTGGTTAAATTGGTGCCGGCTCCTCGCAAAGGGTTGAGAAGCCTCCGTCGCATCGTCCGAAGCCTTGATGGTCGTCTCATCCATAAGGCGGATGACGAGCCGTATTGTCAACTCCGATTATAAGTCGAGCCTTAAGGTAGCTCGGTCCTGCCGCGAAAGGCAAGGACATTGCCTCGCGTGATCACGCAGCGAGACTGTCTGCCTATCCTTTTGGCAGAATGGAAGAAAGCAGTCTGGGGCAGGTACGTCACTGGAGCGCGACGACCACGCACGCCGTCAGAGCACAGCAATACAGCGATCGCAAAAGCGTCGCTCTCGACGCTGAGCTGGGAGCTCGGGGTCAACCCGAAGCCGGTGGCGGAGTGGCGTAAGTGAGCGACGTTTGAGGATTTGGAGATCGGGCCGAAAGCCCCTCACTTGAAGACCTTGGCCGAAGCCGAGGAGACAACGGCTGTCGCATTCCAGCGCCACACACTCCTGCCGCTCGACGATTGCCTCTATGCGTTGCAGCCGTCGATCCCGTATCTGACACGGTCAGCCCTGCACCGCTGCCTGCGGCGGCACGGCATATCCCGTCCGCCAGATATCGAGGGCGACAAGCCAAAGCGACAGCGCTTCAAGCGCTACCCGATCGGCTTCTTCCACATCAATATCGCCGAGGTTCAGACTGCGAAAGGCAAGTTCTACCTGTTCGGCAAGCTCGCCGTCACCCAGCTCGTTAACAAGGCTGACGGGCGGACGGCTTGAGAGTTCCTCGAACTTTTGCCGAAAGCCGTTGCTTACCGTATCCACATGGTCCTAACCGACAACGGCATCCAGTTCTCCGAGCAAACGCGCAACCGCAACACTGCCTGGTCGCGTCAGATGCGCTTCGACATGATATGCGAAGCCAATGATATTGAGCACCGGCTTAACCAAGCCGGACCATCCTCGGACCAACGGTCAAGTCAAGCGGATGAACCAAACCATCAAGGAGGCGACCGTCACATGCTTCCACTATGAAAACCACGAGAAGTTACGGGTGCGCTTCGCAGACTACATAACGGCCTACAATTTTGCCTGCCGACTCAAGTGGCTCAGTAGTCTCACGCCTTACGAATACATCACCGAAATCTGACCATTAAAGCCGGATACGTTTATCGTCCATACGATCCACAAGTACCGGAAGTAAAAGTCTGACCGACTAAAGCAGACTCTGCAAATCTATAATTGCGGGCGATTCCCTCGGTGTCGTAAACGGTACAATAAAACCACCAATTTATTATTACGAATCAAATACGCCATAGTTCATTGCTTTCGAACCGCATAAACCAAGCTATAACGCATTTTAGCAAGCTCTGGCGGCGTTTCGATAAACCACAGAAAGTTCTGTCGGTCTAATATGTGGCACACCATGCTTAGGGCACCATTCAAATCCTGAACCTCCATCACGATCTGCCGAACGCGGGGCCAGTCATCATCGTCCAATCCTTCTAAGACATCTAGTTCAGCGCCTTCGACATCAATTTTTAGCAGATCAATGTTATCAATTTCCCGAAGTTCACGCAGCACGGTTGATAGTGGCTTCAACGGCACGACGAACTGATCCACGGCATACAGGTGATCGCCAAGTTCCGTTCCCCAATCCGCGACGATTTGCGCCTTGTCGAACGCCTTCTGATCCGGGCGGCATGTCGAATTCCCTGGCAGGTTCCTAAAGAAGGAAAATGGCACAGCGGACTGTCCGGCACGTCCGACGGCGAAGGGATGGACTACAACGTCATCAGCACCGTGAAGTTTTAAATTGCGGCGCAATGCCTCGAGCGTCGGTGGGGAGGGTTCGAAAGCGTGGACACGGGCGGCGGGGTATCGTCTCTTCAGGGCAATGGAGAACAATCCGACGTTGGCGCCAATGTCCAACACTGTGGCATGCTTGGGAATAATTATATCTTCACGAAAATATGTTTTGTTCAGAAACGTTTCTTTGTAAATTCCGAGCAACTCATCGACTGCGTTCTCCGTTGCTACGCTATAACAGCTAAAATTGGAATCCAATTGGACGTACTCGATAGATGGTAATGTCACGAAAAAGCTTCCTTTGCCTAATTGTTATCGGATGCCCGCTCAAGCGCGCTAGCTTAGAGCTTCGCCCCGTGTCAGGTCGAAGCTTGTCGTTGGCAAAAAGACCCCACCGTGGCGAGCCGCATCGATGAGAAGCGCTATTTCCGTGACGTGGAGGAGCATGGACAAAGCGATAGGCGAGTCAGTGGCAAGTTCGATCCGACGTGCCTGCTCCGCCGGCCCTCTACAGAAATCCATCTCCGAAGGCCAAGGCCCGAGCAACGCATCGTCCGCAATATGGATCTCACGCACCATCTCCCCTCGTTTGTCTCTGATCGACATTGGTGAGCGGTAGTTCCATGCGTCTTCGACAATAATGCTGCCGCCGTCGCCGATCACCTGCAATGCCAGATCCTTGGGTGCCATCATGCCACAAGTTAGGCGTGCCACTAACCCGCCATCGAATTCGAGGCAGGCCACGGAGAAGTCTGGAGCGAGTTGGTCGGCTGTTTGGGTCGTCGCCTTCTCTGGAGCCTGTAGAGACGCCCATGCGGCTCCACGCCGCACCGGCCCGAACAGCGCACAAAGCCATGTAAGATAGTAGCCCACATGTTCCAGGGTGCAACCGACCGCGAACTCGTTCTCTGCGGGCCAAGGCGCACCAGACAGACTGCGCCATTCCCAATAATTCTCCAGATGAACTGGACCGGCCTCTAAGCTGGCGTAGACAAGCCGCGGCGAGCCAATCGCCCCCTCCTCGAGTAATTTGGCGAGTGCTTGTGCCGCGCCCCCCAGCATACTCGACGGCGCGCACGCAAGCGTAAGGCTATGCTCCCGGGCAAGATCGATCAACGCCTGGGCTTCGTTTAGCCGAAGCGTTAGCGGCTTTTCGGAATAGACATGCTTTCCCGCGAGCAACGCCTGCCTGCTCACCTCGTAATGACTTTCGGGATTGGTAAGATTAAGGATAAGCTCCACCTGTGCGTCCGCCAAGAGCGCACCGAGCGAACCGTAGGTAGAAAGTCCGTGAAAGGTCGCAAAGGCGGCAAGCCGGTCCGGATCGCGATCCCAAACGCCTACGAATGCCAGCCCGCGGTGATTGCACGCGGTACTTAGGTAAAAGTCCGCGACGTAGCCGCAGCCGACGATTGCAACCTTCAACGCGTCCCCCTATCAGTCGTGTACTCGCGCTAGGCCATCGCAACGCTCTTGAGAGACTTAGATAAAAGCCCGGCGCCGTGCAACATTACGCTCTTCATTTCCCGTCGTGCTACCAATCGCGACGGCCCGCTCAGTTTGCCTTGAGCAAGGTCTTGGCGTGTGCCGCGGTTCGCTCAAAGCGAACGCCATCGAAGTGCCTATCGTCGTCATATCGTCACAGCCTTTCGAGGCGTTTGGTGAGCCAAATCCCACGTTCGCATCGGTGACCAGGCGTCGGCGCGGCGGCCAGTTGTGTCACAAGCGATGGATTGATCTGAGGGAATTTTCGGCGAATAGCTGTCAAGCTGACTCGGCGCGGTAGCCTCACCAAAACCTGAAATTTTGCGATTGACGGCGTGATCTTCTTGTTGTCTGCGTGCATACGCTGGATGGGTCCACCTTCAATCAGGTGCTTTTGTCGATGCCTCGCTGCCACAGTCTGTTTGGGCCCCGTTCACTGTCGAGACTGCGGAAGCGGCTTTGGCCGCGATTACGCTCTCCATTAAGGGCGCGACCGTGATCGACATAACAAGCATGAACGACATCTTTCATCGCAGCTTGAACGGGAAACTTAAGGTGCGCACGCAGGAAGTGTTGAACAGCGCTCCGGAAGTCGCTGATACCGTGTCCCATTGGGCGAGCATGGGCCTGAATAGGGGGGGCTCCAATTGGTTTGCGGCGGAGGTGATGACTTCCGGATGGTCGCAGGACCAGTTTCGCTTGATCTCGCGGCTTTGCTTTTACGCGCCACATATGGCAGTCGTCTCCTCCCGAGTGAAGGCATTATGAGCGTGGCAGAGTTGGCAAAACTTGGTGGCCCCCCAGTGTTTGATCCACCGCTCTACTGGTCAGATCTGTGGCCGCCGGTTACCGACACGGGCGAGGCGAGATTGATAGCACTCTACCGCTCGCGGCGCTGGACGGCTTTCGACGCGCCAGAAGGGCGCTTCGCGGCTGCATTCGCCACCCATCATGATGCCGCTCACGGCATCTTTATGATGAACGGTACGGTAACGCTACAATGCGCGCTAGCGGCATTCGGTATCGGCCCAGGAGACGAAGTCATCGTGCCTGCGCTCACTTGGTACGCCACCGCGTCGGCCGCGCGTTATTTGGGTGCGACACCCGTTTTCGTTGATGTGGAGGCCGATACGCTTTGCCTCGACACTACGCTCATTGAGGCGGCGATTACCGAGCGTACTCGAGCGATCATTCCCGTACATCTCTACGGCTCGATGGCGGATATTGACGCCGTCCTGGCGATTGCTCAACGTCATAACTTGCGGGTGATTGAGGACTGCGCGCATGCTCACGGGGGCCGCTGGTTGGGGCGGGCGCTCGGAAGCTTCGGCGACGTCGGCTCCTTCAGCTTTCAACAATCCAAAACGATGGCAAGTGCCGAAGGCGGCATTTGTATCACCAACGATCCCGGCATCGCGGAACGAATCTTCCGCCTTAAGCACATCGGTTATGCGCCGGCCGATGTGCAGCGTTACGTCACCGATCGACCAGCCACGGATCTGACCTGTTACCCCTTTCGCGCTACCGCCTTTCAGGCCGTTCTGTTGGAGGACCAGCTACCAACGCTAGACGCGCGGCTGTCTCGCTACGGAAAAAGCGCACGCTATCTAGAAGAGCGTCTCGCTTTAACGACACGTGTGCGGATACAAAAGCGCGGACGCTTAGCCACTTGCCAGAGCTATTACGGGCTCGCACTTATGTTCGATGATCCGTCCTATGCGTGCGTATCAATCGATGCCTTACGTGACGCGATTGCCGCCGAGGGTATCCTGCTAATGAACTGCTGGGGCGCGGTCTATGACTTCCCCCTGTTCAACTTTCCGCGGTCCACATATCGAATCTCCGACCGATGCCCGGTCGCGGAAAGCGCAGGACGACAGGTGCTGTGGCTGCACCACGCTTACCTCGGCCTTGATGATGCGGTGTTGGATCGCATAGTCGAGGTCATCGATAAGGTGTTGGGGCAAGTGGCACGATTAAAGCGTACGTAGCTGGTCGACGGGTTGCTTCCTGTATGTAAGCCATGAGCGGTCATTAGAGCGGATAAACGATAAACGAAGCATAACATTGCTGAGGCAGAGGCAATGGCTATTGGTCGCGAGATCGCCGTTCTAATCGACGAGCAGGATTTCAATCGGCCGAGATATGCTAAGCAACTCTCGCCACCTCGGCCCCGAGGCAAAGGCCGTCCAATGTGTGTAGCGCGCCGTTGGCACCGAACTCCACAGCTAAGTCCGCTTTGGGAGGTATTCCATCTGCTAGCGACGTTCATTCCCGCCGGACCGGTGGTAATCAAGGTAATCCGGCAAGGACGATACCATCAAGTCACGCTGGGGCCCGAAGATTACAGCGCGGTGCATTTACCCGGTCCGGTGCGCTCGAGCGAAGGCCATTTCGTTAAGGCTTGTGGGCTGCGCTGGCTGCCAGCGATGCTGTTGCTGCCGTTGCCATGGGCACCGCGGGTTTGGGCGCTGCCGTTCCTGACCGTGCCGATGCCCTCGCAGCGCTAGGCCGACGGGCGCGATGTCCACCACAACTCGCGAGTCAATGGCGCTCGGTAGATGCTGTTGCAGGTCGCCAGGTGGCTGCGCGCCCGGCGCATCGTGCCGTTCGGCGTGTTGTCCCTTGCAGGACAATTACAAGACCCTTTCAACTATCTAGTGCGCGGAAGCATTCACGCGATTCACACTTAGGTGGCGGTGTGCGATTGTGGCGGCATGTCCCCGATCGTATGAGTGCTCGTGAATCCTGATGATGTGGTTCGGTTGGGGTCGATCGTCGCTGATCGGAACCGGGCGCTAAAGCAGGTCCAGCGTCCCAAGATCGTTCCGGCCTCGTCCGCGCACTTGACCGTGCAGGTGGTGGCGCGGCGGACCAGTGCCAGCCGACCTGCGGTCTGGCGCCGGCAGGCCCGCCCTGCGACACAAGGCGTAGAAGGGTTGCTGCGCGACAAAACCCCCCCCCGCCTAGAAAGGCGCCGTTCACTACGATTAACGGGAAGTCCCGGATTCAGATGCTCGGCCGTACCCAGCCGGGCCTGCCAATCATCCCTGGCAAGAGCGCCATGACCCACGACTACAAGCGCCACGGGACGACGACCTTGTTCGCTCAACATCCTCGACGGCGTGGTGATCGGCCGCTGCATGCAGCAGCACCGCCATCAGAAATTTAATTGCTTTATCAACGCTATCGAACGAAAAGGTCCAGCGGGTAAGGACGTCCACGCGATCATAGACAACTACGGCACCCACAAGCGTCCCAGGTCAGGGGGTGGCTCGGTCGCCATCCGCGGCGGACGTCCCACTTCACCCCAACCTCAGCCTCCTGGCTCACTGCCGTTGAAGGCTTCTTCTTGATCCTCACTAGACAGCGGCTGCGGAGCGGCGCCTTCAGCGGAAACGTCGATCTTCACCCTGCCGTCAATCGCTACCTGAAGAAACATAGCGCCGACCCCAAGCCTTTAATATAAACCAAGTCTAGCGCTAGAGTTTCGATAAGCTCGCTAGGCTGCCTGAACCTCACTAACTCGGTGCACTAGCGAGCCGCATCAAGAAGCGAAGGGGTAATCTCTAGGTTGCCAAGGTCTACTATCGATTGCTTTAGCCGTTCATCCTGCATTTTAAGAGCAAAGTCAGCGTACAATGGATGACATGATAAAAAAACAGCACGACTTTTATATTCATCCTCGCTAAATGTTCCCCAGTTTATGAGCTTAGAGAATGTCACGAGGTCCGCACCTACCATTTCAGCTAAGTCAACGGCATCGCCCATTTCGGTGTAGTTCTCAACCTGAACCGTAAAGGCAAGCTCAAACTTTTTCACTTGCGCCGTGCTGCGAAGCTCGCCGGCAAATTTCATATTATCGATCATAGTCGACCAGCTTGCGCCTCGCCGAAGGGTTTCGTGAGTTAGCGCACTTGCGGCGTCGATGCTGATCCGCAGCGTTTCTACCCGCCCGTGCAAGGTGGGAAACTCGCTCCACTGTCTAGGAGTAAGCAACATTCCGTTTGTCATGATATAGAAGGACAATTTGGGATAGCTGACTCGTGTCAACTGTTTCATAAGATGACGAAACGTTTTACTAGCGAAAGGGTCTCCCGAGCCAGTCACATACACCATCTTTGCCGTCTTTAACATTGGTAGAATAGTCGTTTCCTGCATGCGCTCGTATTCGCGGCGCTCCGACTGAGTTGCAGCGAACGCCTCAGTCCGACAGCTAGGGCAAGATAGGTTGCAAGTCCGATCATAGGCTAGGTTCACTAATTCAGGACCTCGCACAACACTGGACGCGTTGTCGTCAAGCACCGCTCGCCAGAAATCCGAGCTTGAACGTAGTGTATCCTTCAAAGGAATTAAGTTACCTTGAATGACAGGACATATCCCCTTGTTACAGTATCGATAGCTCCCGTCTAAGATGCTATCCCGGATGGCTTTTGCAGGTTCTCCATTCCAAAGCTCCTGCCAGGAAAGCTGCCGCGGATCGCCAACGGAGGTATCTAGCCATCCCGAACAACAAAGGTGACATTCGGAAGAGGAGACATCGATCTGTTGGAACGGTGTTGGACAGACTTTCCCTTCCAATATGTACTTAGGATTGTGGGGGTCGAGAAGACGGTTGAGGTAAAACAGCGCACCTTGGAAAAGTACAGATCGTCCCGCCGAAGCAACAAAATGCTCGAGTCTTTGAAGACCGTTAGCCGCGTCGCCCTGCGCCCCCCTAACTAAGGCAGCGAGTACTTCAAGATGGAGACGATTGTCGCGGGGTTGTTCGCTAGTCAGGCGCTGCTCAATCACTTCCCCTAAATCAACCCCAAGTTCTAAGCACTTCGAGATTTCATCCCACACTTCTGGATGATCAAGATCGTCCGACATCTGCGTCAGGAAAGCGTCGGCCACGGCATCCGCCGTCGCATCCCCTTTGGCGGGCAAAAAGGGCATCATAAAACGAGTGAGTGGTTCGTCAGCCGTATCGGGGATCGGATTTGCAGCGCCATCGAGAGTCATCGTTCCACCGCCTAGGCTTATCACGAACTCATATTTGAGACATGAGCTTCGCTTTGAATCAGTCGCCTTATTGCGCTTAATAAGCTTGCCGAACAAGTACATCTCCGGGCTATCTCGCGAGACGAGTGGCAGAATAATCGTTGAACCGTGACCCCATCGAAATCCTGCTAATTCGCTATGAAAGTAAAAAGCTCAGACTTGCGGGGGGGCGGGCGACAGGAGCGTAAGCAATTTATGTCAAGCGACACAGCACAGACCGGCGAGTTTGGCAGACTTATATCATCACTTCATTAAGCACTCCAAACTTAGCGTTTAGAACCTATACTGTTGATAGCCAGTGCGCGTATGTAATTCACAGAATGTCGAGCAAAAGCCCAGCAACAATGTTTACCCCAATTATGTCGCCGCGATCGCACACGGCTCGTCGAATAATGTGATCGACACGCATAACTCTGACGATGTTGTGACTGCGAGCATCGATACCAATCTCAGCCTGTATCGCTTCGAGAGCGTGATGATTGTAATCCTCGGGAAGGTAAATATTAGTGATCTAAGGGCGCTGATCAAAAAGCGTTTTGGAGACTGGGCGCCATCGGCGCCCCACGACCTGCCGGCAGCCGTTCCCGACCTTCCAACGTGACCGCACTCGCACTGTCAGCTTTTTCTCGCTGCCGCAGGGGCGTCGAATCGCTTTGATGACCGTCGTCATACCCACCCCGGCGCCATCCTCGTCACGGGATCGTCAGGCGGAAGCTGATGTGATGGCCTCCTAGGTGTTTAGTCACGTGCGCTGTGGACAACCGTCTTAGCGCCCTTCAGCGCAACATTGCGGCCGGAAAAGTTGGTATGTCCATCGAGAACGGGGAGCAAGGTCAGCGCCATGACATGCTGTGGGACAATTCTTCGGACAATTGATGGGGGCCGGATGTTGCAGGTGTGCGAAATGTCACGTGCGACCTCACCACGTCTGGCTTCACGCAGGAAGAGCGGAAAGCCGCCAAGCGGGATCTTATCGCGGATATGAACTGCGTTGCAGCCGGCATGCCGAGCCGCCCGAACGTGAATTTGGCAAAATAGCTGTCGCACGCGCTTGCCGATGACAGCGACCTTGTCCCGCCTGACGTGCGGCTTAACTATGCCCGAAGCAATCTCCCCTGAATATACGCGCGCGCCGGCGGCAATTATTGGCATAGACAATGGGGTAGCGGTGTCGAACCCCTTCGAATGGAAGCGCCCGAACTGGCAAAAGTGCCCGACCCGGCATTCGCAATCCGGATTGCAGCTAGGCGAGTGGTGTCCTCCTTTCTCCGGCTACCACCTCTATTATCCAAGCCGCAGGTAGAACTCACTTGCTTTCCGTCTGCTGGTCAACGGCTTGCACTATAAAACTGTATGACGGACGCGGTGCATAAGTGAGAAGCATATATTTGGCCAAATACACGGAACGCTTTAATTAGGGGACGGGTCAATTTCCTTTTCCTCATCCTCGCTCATCGGTCAGATATGTGGAAACCCAGTCGCAAACAAGACTGTACTACAAGCAGGTATTTTGCGACGCCGGAGTGAACCTGCTGGTGCCTAGCGTATCTAAATACGTTCGATGTACCGCCCTCTAAATAGAGCTATAGCGGTCTTGTTTGAATGGGTGCCGTATATTGCTCTTGGGTTAGGGCTTCAGCCGGACTAGGCGAGCAAATTGATCAGAACTATATACAGCCCTTTCTCACGTAAAACAGACTAGTCTAGAGCGCTGAGCTGAGGGCACACCCTAAGGGCACCGGAAACAGGGCGATTCAGAGGACAGCTTGCGATCAAAGGAAAAAGGCGGCAGTCCTTTGTTGATGGCGTTAGACTAGGCAAGCGTTGAACAATGAGCAGTGACCTCCCGACGGTTCTCGCGGCAGAGCGTAACGCTTGCCACCGCAGGCTTGGAGTGGCGTTCGCTGTCTTTATGGCAAGCTTGTACGCGATCTCAAAGACGCCATCCATTTTGACGCTTTTGGTGGAAGCCGCTACATTCGTTGGGGTATGCGTCTTCACGTATAGGTTAAGGATCTACGAGAAAGAATTACCGTTTCTTCAAATTGAACACGAATACCAAAAAGAGGAGCGGCGGCTTGAAGCAATACGGCGCAACGAGGAGAGGAAGCAACGCGCCGAGGAGGCAAGGAGGGCCTTCGCCGAAGCAGAACGAGGGCGGAGAGAAGGTCTCATTCAAATGTTCGGCGCGGTCTTAGACTGTGAAAGGGGCTCGAAGATCGAACTCTCCACATCCTTGGGCAGGATCTGAATTATGCACTGCGTTGACCAGAGGATCAGAGTCTGGTAGCCTGACTATAGTCCGGTACGAAAAAGCGGTGTCGAGGTTTTGAAGGGCCGAACTAGATGGGAGCCGGAGGAGCCTAAGGGATGGTACTTATACCGCGGGCAGGAGCGGGACGTTCTTGCAGTGCTTGCGCAGCTATGACTGGCGTCACGTTGATATACACTAACTAGCTGGCTTCCACGTCTCCCGTATCTACCTATCGTGACACGCACCTTCACGCCATTGTCGCAGGTGATCCCCAATCCGTCGGAGCACCAGCGGGTGTTGCTGATGTCGACGGCGACCCGGCCGTCGTGACGTCGTTCCTCGTGGCGTTCGCCGTCTCGCTGTAGCAGCAGCCCGTGCACCTTCATGACGCGGTAGACGCGTTCGAGATTGGGCGCGTTGCGCTCGGTCTTTTCGGCTTCCCGGCGCAGCAGAGCATAAATGCGGCGATAGCCATAGGTCGGCAGATCGGCGACGCGGCGACCAGCTCGGCATCCCGCAGCGGTGGTCGTGACGCTGGGTGATGGCGCATTTCGGACAGGTGTGGGCGAGCGATGCCGACCGCCTCTGCGATTTCGCTCACTGTCCATCCCGCGGCAACGAGGTCGAGCGCAACAGCAGTTTTTTTGGGCCTGCGGCCCGGGACACGGGCTCGCGGAGCAGCTCGTTCTCCATGGCCTTCTTACCGAGCAGCCGGTGTAGTTCGCGCACCTGCGCCTCAAGCGCTCGGTACTCGGACGCCGGCACTACTTCCTCACCCGCTGTCGCGGTGGTCAGGGCACGCTGCGCCATCAGGCGCCGCCAGGTGAAGATTCGACTGCCACCGATGCCGTGCCGGCGGGCGACGAGCGACACGCTCATGACCGGCAGATACGTCTCTTCGAAGATCCAGACCTTTTCCTCCGGTGTCCACCGCCTCCGGCGCTGAACATCGGAGAGAACCTCGCCATCGTTATAACGCCTGGTCGTACCGTCAGTCATATGCCTCACTCTTATCTCAGAGCGGGGCCCTATCAGGTCATTTAGGAGGCCACCTCAGCCGCTGCTTTCCGATCTCACCTGCGTCTTGAGCGTGGGAGCGCAAAAAGCGGCCTGTGAGGTGTTATCCGATGAGAGCTTGATAAAACGAAGAGCGGTCTTGTTATCTCTGATTGTCGGCGGCCCAGAGTTTTCCAAAACAGCTACACGGTCAGGCGTGGACGCAACTACCACTCCTGTTACGCACTCCCGATTTGGGAACACGACCACCGAGCAAAATTCGCTCCTTGATCCATAGGGTTTTGTACATGTCGAGGTTGCGGCCCTAAGACTCTTGACATCGGCCTTAGCTTTTTTCGTACCGAGCTCCATGTTACGAAAGCCCCATAACAGAGTGGTTACCAGTAAAAACCAAACGATTGCACCAAGGGCCGGCGCTAGGATCAAACCTGTGTCTACAATAAGCCATCTCAGGCCACGCTTAGCTTTACGGCGATATAGTCGTGCGCGCGCTTTAAAGCGTTTAGCTGCGTCCCATTTTGACCAAAAAAGCCACCTCAGCAGGCAGTAGCTAATAAGCAACAAAAAGCTAAACGGTAAGAATCCTTTGATTACAGAGACGAGAGACGTGTTCGCCCAGATATTGAAACCGCGATATATAGCGTTCGACCCCGAAGGCGAAAGGCCCGCGTCTTCTAGGCCAAGAAGGCGCAAACGCTCATCGTCATACGCGGCGCCGAGTAAAAAAAAGTACGGTGCAATTATGAACGCAAGAAAAGCAGGCGTTGACTGCACAAGATACTTCACAAGGCGCATTCGGCTGGAATCCTTCTACCGGTACTGTCCGTACTAGACGGATAAGGTGATCAGCTGGGATGGGAACGGAGCTACTACCGACTGCAGGTTAAAACAGTCCTACGTGAGCCATCGTTCGTAGTCTTCGATGTGCACGATGACAGGCATGGCCTTGGGGTGAATCGGCGCGACGAGCGCATTTGGTTCGGTGGTTAGGAAACCATAAGCGTTACCCCGCTCAGTAGGCCGCCAGATGCCAGCAAAGGCAAAGACTGGACAGCTTGGCACATCGAACCAGTGCAACGGCTTTTTGCCGTCCTCGCAGGGTTAACCCGTACTCAGAGAATGATGTCACCGGGACAAAGCAGCGTCACGCTGGCGAGGTCAGCATTGACCGCCAGAAGCTCGAATTGAAATTGCGCACGTTGGTCACGTACTTAGTCAGCTTCACCGCCGGATCGCGCTTGCTTGGCACCTGCGTCGGAACGCCCCATTCCATGCGCTCGATCCGCCGATCGTCGCCGTCCTGCACGATGACGGCTCCGTAGAACGGTGTCTTCTTGCCAGTGGGGAAGATGTTGCCCGCCGGAAACGTCTCATCGACCTCATAAGGAGGGCGGATGCCGAAGGTCGCTGCCACCTCAGCTTGCTTAGCCGTCAGCCTATACCGGTTACACATCCGCACCTCCTGTCGGCGCCGGCGACCGATCGCCGGCGCGTATTCGTCAGAGCTTGTCCTTCAGGCCCTTGGCGGCGGTGAAAGAGACCTTCTTCGACGCCGCGATCGTCATGGCTTCGCCGGTCGCCGGGTTACGACCCTGGCGCTCCGGCCGATCCTTGACGACGAACTTGCCGAAGCCTGGAATGGAGACTTCGTCGCCCTTCGCTGCCGCGTCCGCAATCTGATCGAAAACCGCAGTGATCGCCTTCTTGGCGTCGGCCTCGCTCGATCCCGCCGACGTGGCGACGCCCTTGGCCAGCTCGCTGATGTTCATGCTACTTATGCTCCCTGATAAAACGAGCGGGATCCTTACCCATGACGAGCGACGACACAAAGACCGTGCTGGATGAGGCGAACGCCCGGGCGGTCGCGCTGATGCTCGACAAGCTCGAGGACCACGACGTTACCGTGATCTATGAGGCAGTCGGCGGGGTAGGGCCGATCGCCGACCTCGCGGCTGAAGCCATGAAGACCCGCAACATAGATCTCTAAAACCTACGGATTATGGCTGATTGAACACAGGGGGCGATATGGATCCGCGAGTAGCTACATTCTTGGAACAGCTTGGGACACAGGAGACGATCGAGCCGCTGCTCGTGAGGGACCGGATAGTCAGCCTGCTCGATCAAGTGAAAGAGGAACACGATCGTGTAGCGCTCTTACAGGCCTTTCACGCAGTGATGGGACTGGCTGTCCGGTCGCTGGAAGCACAGGGCAACGATGCAACCAAGCTGAAGGATGCGATACTTTCGGACCGCCGCTTTTTCGCCATACAAGAAGCCACCTTGGACGATCAGAACGTCGATCCGGCGACCTTGCATCGTGTGGTTACGCGGGAGGTTGAAGCAGGCCGAATGGAGCCAGATAGCTTCAGCGATCTCGCGAAATCCGGAGCCGCGGTTCAAGGGTCTTCCGTCAGACCGCCCGCAAAGAAGGGTTTCTTCCAACGCCTGTTCGGATCAGGTGCCGGTGAGTGAGAGGGTGAAGCAGCCTCTCATTCGTGCCCTTCTGACGAACGACACGACCGACTTCCCGCACAACGACATTGCCAACGCTGCGTTCTACTTGCGCGAGAGACTGACGAAGGCGTTTGAAGAGAAAGGCCGAGGCGACGGCATCTTCCTCGACATGATGGCAATGGTCACAATGGTCGCGTTTGCGCTGGAGGGTTACGTCAACTTTGTCGGCATGACGTTGATCGAGCGATCGACAAGTGAGAAGGAAGCCGCGGTGGCCAGCTGGTCTGACTACGAAAGGAAGACCACGAAAGACAAAGTCAAAGTCCTTCGACGAATGACCGGCGCAGAGATCGACTGGAACAAGCGACCTTACGCAACCATCAGCGAACTCAACGGGCTACGGAATATGTTCGCCCACCCTAAGCCGCACAAGCCAAAGGTGCGGGAGTGGGAAGCCGTTGGCACAGATGCCGAGTTTCGGAAGCAGTTGCGTGACTACCGTCCGGAGTACGAAGAACGCCTCACCTGGGAATTTTGTACCCAAGCCTATGATGACGTGGAGGCGATCTGGCAACATCTCCTTGAGGTGGCAGAGATCAACCCGATCGACGCCCTGAGCGGTGGATCACAGGGCTTCGAGCTACTCGCCTGGATCGATGAGAACGGCAGAGAGACGAGAGCGTAGAGTAGGTGACTCCGCCGGACGTTATCGGACGGCGTGACGCTCGCGCGTTATCCTGGGATCCTCGTAAAGGTCCCGCAGCGCCCGGAGCCGAAACGCGTTCCACCAGCGCTGCCAGCGGTGCTCGGCTGCATCGTGGATCATGTGGCAGCGTTGGCAGAGCGCTCGCAGATTAGCCGGGGCGCTATTGCTCGGATCATGATCGAGATGCGCGCACGCGAGGACGACATAGGTCATCTGGACGCTTGCCAGCGTGAAGCCGCCCTTCATCGAAACCCGCTTGCCCTGATCTGATCGCCAGCACGACGTATCGGCATCCCACCAGCGTCCATCGCCAAGATGCGCGACGCGCCGAAGGTGCGGCCGACGGCATTGCTCGCAGCGCCGGCCAGCACGCTCGAACCGGATAGCGCCTGACAGCTGCTGCCAGTCGATAGGGTAGAGCCAGCGGTTTTCGGCGCGGATCGGCATCGGATTTCTATGAGTCACGCGACGGGTCTTGGGAAGCGGAATTTCACCGTCTGTTGCCGCTTCGTATCGCCTGCGTTCCGTTCCAACACGACGAGCTGAGACGATCGGCGCTTGACCAACTGACCGCATTAACGGAACATAAAGGGAACGAGTAGAGTCTTAGAACACGATGTCCGCCGCCCTCGATTCCTTCGCGCCAAGCATAGCGCATCTCCGGACGATCGCCACGCCGGTCACGGACTATCGTGTGCTGCCGTTCGGCATCGATGAGATAGACAGTCGCCTCGGGGCAGGGGGGCTGCGTGCAGGAGCGTTGCACGAAGCAATCGCCCAATCCGGGGCATTGGTCGACGACGCGGCGACGACGCTGTTCCTGGCCGGGATCGCGGCGCGCGAAGCGGCGAACGCCGGCGGGCTGGTGCTGTGGGCAAGCTGCCGGCCCGATATCTACGCACCGGGGCTGGCGCAGGCTGGCCTCACGGCTGCGAGTGTCATCTACGCGCACACACCCGACGATGCCACGCTGCTCGCCGTGATCGAAGACGCTGCGCGCGACGGGACGCCATCGGCGATCGTCGCGGACGCGAGTAAGGTATCGATGGTCGCCACGCGCCGCCTGCAGCTGGTGGCGGCTGAAGCCGATATGCCCATCTTGCTGATGCGCCGTCGACGCAAACGGGACGAGGACCCATTCTCCGAGCCCTCTGCCGCGTGGACGCGCTGGCGGATCGGCTCCGCGCCTTCGGCGTGGTTGGATGTCGCGGGTGTAGGAAGAGCGCGGTGGTCGATCGAACTCGCGCGGCAGCGCGGAGGTGAGGGCTTTTCCCTGATACTGGAGGCCAGCGATGAGACGGGTTGTCTCGCTGTTCCTGCCGAACTTGGCCATCGAACGGCTGAGACGGTTGGAACGGCCCGCTTCGCGGCCGCCTGAGCGCTCCGCCCTCCAGTTACCGGTCGACGACGATCCCGGCGCCTGCTCGGTGCCGCGGGGCGGCGGTTGGCGTCCTGGTGCCCGTTGGGCACGGACCAGCGCGCAATCGCGCGAAGAGGTGGAGGCGCAGATCGCGTCGCTACCCGTGCATGCGCAACCGCCTATGCGCGAGCTTGGCCGACGGTCTGAGGCAGCAAGCCATCCCTACAAGGCTGCTGCGCCGACCATGCGAAGCGTGCCGGCCGCAGCTCCGCTCGTCGAGCATGCCCCGCTTGCGCTAATCGGCAAGATCGGTCGTCGCGAGGAGGTGGTCGCCGCCTGCACAGGCGCGCAGGCGTTGGGCATCAATACTGGCATGGCAGCGACCCATGCTCGCGCGCTGGTGTCGGATCTCGACTTCCGCCCGGCCGAGCCTGAAGCAGACGCAGCGCTGCTCGATCGCCTTGCACTACTAGCGGTCCGGCGCTGGTCGCCGATTGCGGCGGTGACGCCGCTGGATGGCCTTTGGATCGACCTCGCCGGCTGCGATCATCTCCACGGCGGAGAGGAGCGCTTCTGTCGTCGTCTTCTGGCCTTCTGTAGGCGGGCAGGCTTCACTGCTCGCGTCGCGGTCGCGGACACACCGGGCGCCGCACACGCGCTCGCACGGTTCGGGAAAGGCGAGCTGACGCGCGTCGATCCACACGGCACGGTCGAGGCAATCAGCTCGTTGCCGATCGCGGCGCTGCGCCTGACACCGACTGCGCTGTCGGCCGCTCGCAAATTCGGCTTTGAGCGTATCGCGGATCTCCTGCCGGTCGCGCGGGGGCCGCTGGCACGTAGACTTGGTCTCCCTGCGATCACGCGTCTCGATCAGGCGCTAGGCGGGATCGCCGAGCCTATCACGCCGCGAGATGACCCCGAGGTGCCGGCGGTCGAACGCCGGCTGCTCGAACCGATCAGCACGGCCGACGCGATCGAGAAGGTCATGTCGGATCTCTTGGGGGACCTTGCTGAGGTGCTGCAGGCAAGGGGACTCGGCGCTCGATCGCTGCGCCTGACGGGAATGCGCGTCGACGGCACCGAACAGGTTGTCGCAATCGGCACATCGCGGCCGACAAGGGAGGTTTCGCACCTGCTGCGGCTGCTGAAGCTGCGTATCGAGCGCATCGACCCGGGCTGGGGCCTCGAGCAATTTACGATGGTAGCACCGCATACCGAGCCCCTTGATGCAGTAGATCTCGGGGCCGTCTTGGCGGGCGAAACGCTGGTGCGCGATCCCGCACGCCTAGTCGACGTGATCGCGGGCCGGATCGGAATGCGATCGGTCTTCCGCATCGCCCCGGTGGAGAGCCATGTGCCGGAGCGGGCCGTCGCCCACTCCGACCCGAATGTCCTGCCGGGTGATTGGCCCGCTTGGCAACGTCCGGTGCGTCTTTTCGCGCGTCCAGAGCCGCTGCACCGGGTTATCGCACTGATGCCCGACCAGCCACCGCGACGTTTCGAGTGGCGGGGAACGGTCTACAAGGTCGTCGCCGGCGACGGCCCCGAGCGCGTTCACGGCGAATGGTGGCGACGCGACGCGGAGATATGGGCCGTCCGCGACTATTACCGGGTCGAGGACGATGCGGGCGGCCGGTATTGGGTGTTCCGCCGCGGTGACGGCTTCGAGGATGATACCGGCGACCTTTCGTGGTGGATGCACGGGGTCTTCGGATGACCCACTATGTCGAGCTTCAGGTGCTGACGCACTTCTCACTGCTCCGCGGCGCCTCCAGCCCCGAGGAGCTGTTTGCGGCTGCAGCCTTGCTTGGATACCCGGCGATCGGCGTCAGCGACATCGGCACGGTCGCCGGCGTCGTGCGCGCGTGGGAAGCGCAGAAAGCTACAGGCGTCCGCTCGATCGCAGGAACGCGCGTTGATCTATCCTGCGGCCGTCGCCTGCTGCTCTATCCCACCAACCGCCCCGCCTGGTCGCGCATCACGCGACTGCTGACCGTGGGGAAAAAGCGGGCAGGGAAGGGCGGATGCCTCCTTCACTGGCACGACCTCGAACCATGGTCCGATGGCGTCGTGGCAATCCTGCTGCCTCATGAGGCAGACGAGGAGAATCTTGCCGCGCTGAAGGACCTGAAGACGATCTACGGACGGCGCGGCTACATGGCGCTATTCCAACGTCGTCGGCCGGGGGATGCGGTGCGGATCGACGCCTTGGCGCGGCAGGCGGGCGGTGCTGGCGTGCGGGCGGTCGTCACCGGCGACGTGCTCTACCACTCGCCTGAGGCACGGCTGCTGCAGGACGTGGTGACGGCCGTGCGCGAGAAATGCACCGTCGACGAGCTCGGCTACCGGCGAGAGGTCAATGCCGATCGCGCGCTGAAATCGCCGGACGAGATGGTTCGACGCTTCCGTGCCTACCCCGACGCGCTGCAGGCCAGCGTCGACATATCGCGCATCTGCACGTTCGACCTTGGCGAGCTCCAGTACCAATACCCGCACGAGAAGCTCATCGACGGGCTGACCGCTCACGAAGCACTCCAGCGCTTGGCGGATGAAGCTGTCGACCGGATGTTCGATGGCAACGTGCCGCAGGCTTATACCGACCAGATTACCCATGAGATGCGGCTGATCGGTGAGCTTGGCTACGCGCCCTACTTCTTGACCGTGTACGCCATCGTGCGTGAGGCGCGTCGGCGAGGCATCCTGTGCCAAGGGCGCGGTTCGGCCGCCAATAGCTGCGTCTGTTTCGTGCTCGGCGTGACGTCGATCGACCCGATCAAGCACGAGTTGCTCTTCGAGCGCTTTGTCTCAGGCGAGCGTCGTGAGCCGCCTGATATCGACGTCGACTTTGAGCATGAGCGCCGCGAAGAGATCATCCAGTGGATCTATGAGACCTACGGCCGCAACCACTCCGCGCTGACAGCCGTCGTCACACGCTACCGCGCGCGCGGTGCCGTGCGTGACGTGGGCAAAGCACTTGGACTTCCGGAGGATCTAACATCCTCACTCGCCGGCTTGGTCTGGGGCTGGTCGGCGGACGGCGTGGGCGAGAAGCAGGTCGAGGAGCTGAACCTCGATATCGGTGATCGTCGACTACGCCTGACGCTGGACCTTGCGCGCAAGCTGATTGGCGTTCCGAGGCACATGTCTCAGCACCCAGGCGGCTTCGTGCTGACGCATGACCGGCTCGACGACCTAGTTCCGATTGAGCCAGCTGCGATGGAAGACCGTCAGATCATCGAGTGGGATAAGGACGACATCGATGCGTTGAAATTCATGAAGGTCGACGTCCTGGGATTGGGCATGCTTGGCTGCATGAACCGAGCCTTCAACATGCTCGAGGCGGATAAGGGGCTCCGCGTCGGGCTGGCGGACCTGCAGGACGACGATCCCGACGTCTACGCCATGATTTCAAAGGCAGACACGCTTGGGACTTTCCAGATCGAGAGCCGCGCGCAGATGAGCATGCTGCCGCGGATGAAGCCGCGGCGCTTCTACGACCTTGTCATTCAGGTCGCGATCGTTCGGCCAGGTCCGATCCAGGGCGACATGGTCCACCCATACCTACGCCGGCGCGAGGGGTTGGAGAAACCGGAATATCCCCGGCCGGAACTACGCGCCGTGCTGGAAAAGACGCTCGGCGTGCCCCTGTTCCAGGAACAAGCCATGAAGGTCGCGATCGTCGGCGCGGGTTTCACGCCGGCCGAGGCGGACCAGCTGCGAAGGGCAATGGCGACCTTCAAATTCACGGGCGGCGTCTCTCATTTCAGTGAGAAGCTGATCGAGGGGATGGTCGAGCGCGGCTATCCGAGGGAGTTCGCCGAACGCACCTTCCGCCAGCTCGAGGGCTTCGGCTCATACGGTTTCCCGGAGAGCCATGCGGCGAGCTTCGCCAAGATTTCCTACGCCAGTAGCTGGATGAAGCATCATCATCCCGACGTGTTCTGTGCCGCGCTCATGAACGCGCAGCCGATGGGCTTCTACGCACCGGCGCAGATCGTCCGCAACGCGCGCGACCACGGCGTCGAGGTGAGGCCACCTTGCGTCAACGCCAGTCGCTGGGATTGCACGCTAGAACGCACTGGCGGCCGGTATCTCGCCGTGCGCCTTGGATTGCGGCAAATACGCGGCCTGTCGAACGCCGACGGTGCCAAGATCGTTGGTGCGCGGACAACGACGCCATTCGAGAGCGTGGAGGACGTCTGGCGGCGATCGGGGGTGCAGCGCGCATCGATCGAGAAGCTCGCCGATGGCGATGCCTTTCACAGCTTCAGCGTCGATCGTCGGCAGGGCCTGTGGAAGGTGCGTGGCTTGGGCGAAGCGCCCTTGCCTCTCTTCGCAGCAGCGGATCGACAGGCGGAGACGTTCAGCGCTGAGGGCGTCGAGCCGGACGTCGCGCTACGCGCACTGACGGATGGGCGCGAGGTGATCGAGGACTATCGCGCGCTGCAGCTGTCGCTCCGCGCCCATCCCCTCTCCTTCGTGAGGGATGAACTAACCCGCCGCGGCGTCACGAAATGCGCTGACCTAGCGAACGTCCGAGACGGCCGTCATGTCGAGGTCGCGGGCATCGTTCTGGTCCGCCAGAAGCCCGGTTCGGCGAAGGGTGTGCTGTTTATCACGATCGAGGACGAAACCGGCGTCTCGAATGGCATACTCTGGCCAGACCGTTTCGAGGCGCAACGCCGCACGATTATGAGCGCATCGATGGTCGGAATGAAGGGTCGCGTTCAAAAGGAAGGCGAGATTATTCACGTGATCTGCGACCGGATTATCGATCACGGAGACCTGCTTCACCGCGTTGGCGACATGTCGTTTCCGCATCGCACCGGGCGAGGGGATGCCGCACAGCATCCGGGCTCGCCAGACCGCGGTGACAAGGGCTGGGAGCCGGAGCCGCGCAATCAGTATTGGCCGCCCCACGCGGATGGCATGGACCCGGAGCAAGTCGTGCGATTCAAGTCGCATGACTTCCATTGATCTGTGTCAAAGCTCCCCAGGCATCAGCGCGTTGTGATCGCGCTATCCGTGCATATCCTACGCACCGGCGTGTCGCGCTGTTCGGAGTCACGAGTGGACGTACCGGAAGTCCGCCTCGCTTTGCGTTGCCTGCTGCCGCATTGCCCTGAGAAGTGGCCGCTGGCGCTTTATTGGGATTCAGGCTCGCAGAACAACGAGATCGGACGCGCTCAAGGCGTCACCGCCGCGTTCAATGGGATCGTCCGTCAGCTCCGGCGCGCGGGCTGCTACGAGGAGGTCACACCGCCATGAACTACCAGACGAGTATGGGCTGAATGCCAGGGAAGGCCGAGGGAAATTACGTGACACTGGCGCAGTGGGCCGGCGATCGATCTGATATGCGCATCGTCTGCAAGTGCGGGAGAACGATCAACATACCCTCGGAGAAGATCGTTGAACGGTTCCGATTCGCTGGCGAGGTGTCCAAGGCGGTGACTCGCCTAGTTTGTATGAGCTGCAGACGACGAGGGCATGCCACCATCACACCCGTTCCCATCCTGAGATCCTAAGATCACGGCCGCGTAGCAAACCAGAGGAAGCCAATAGCGAGACGGTTACACGTTCTCAGCTCAAGTCTCACTTATCCTGAGCTTTCATCCGATGTTTGATGACACAGTGGATGAGACGGTCTCACCCACTCTGTCAGAATCTCACCCACTTTGTCGGTTGTCGGATTGACCCACCGGTCGCCCGTCAAGCATCACCCGACGATGAGTTGGCTGAAGTTTAACCCTTACGCATACGATCTCGCAGAGGCGGTAGGCCTGGTGCGGCGTGGTTTGGAAGCCGCAGAACGAGCGATGAGGGAGGATGAGGAGCGTGTGGCTGCCGAGATGGCAGAAAACGACCGCAAGATTGCGGCGGGGGAAGTCGAGGGACCTACCTTCGACTCTGATGGTGACCTTCTCAACGATCCGAACGAGGGCTACCACTACGACTTCATGGCGATCAAAAGCACCCAGATGGAGGTGCGTAAGAGCATGATGATAGCGCTCTACCATGCATGGGAGCGCGTCGTCAGGAAGATGACGAAGCTCACCACTTCCAAAGACAACCACGGAGCGCTCGCGACCGCTCTAGGAGCCATGGACATTCCGGTTAGCCCCGAGGTCGAAAACCTTCGCCGGCTCGTGAACCTCGTAAAGCATAACTCCAAAGAGAAAATGCTAAAGCTTTGGGAAGTGCGGCCCGACCTATTCTATCGCGGGTTCGAGCCAGAGGTTCATTTTCCGGATGATTGGTCAGATACCATCGAGTTGAGCAGCGAGCAGATGGCAGTCTTTTTTGACGCCGTGATTGCCTCTGGTCCAACACATGAACACCCCCGCGAGGCTTACGGCCGGGCAGATAGCTGATTGATTGTGAAATCAGAAGAAGCCCTCGTTACGGCCTTCACCAGTGTCGTGAAGTTTTTCGTCGTCCACCGCGGGACGACGGACTTCTAACTCGACGCTCTCGCCTTCGCCCGTCTCACGGAATTGATAATCCTGCACGCTCAGACTGTTGCGTTTCGCATAATCGTCGGCCGACTTCTCGCTTCTGAAGGTGCCGCTTTTGTCGAAGTCAAAACCACTCATCATCCCTGCTCCATTTGAACCCCGTAGGCGTCGGGGATTTGATGAAATGCTCAATCAGAAGCTAAGTACGACTGCTTGGCGAACCGACGATTCATTTTGCGGTGGAGGAAGGGCGCGCTCGGCGCGATATTCCACGCGGGTCGATGCCGTTTTTCGCCACTGCAGGGCAGCTGCGACCGTCCGGTAGTTTTGCGGATGCACGCCATCGCGGCTGGGAACTGAGGCAAGCTCGATCACTGGATCGCCGAAGCTACGCGCTATGTCCGTGACAATTCTGGCAGCGCTGGCGTGATAGGGCGCAAGCCAGGTGACGTGAGATCCCATCGTTCTCTGACGAACGACCATGAGGTTGCGCGCTAGGCGTGGGTTGGTCGGGTCATTAGAACCGAGAGCGATCAAGACGCGGCCAGCACCTAAGGGCGACCGGAATGTTTTGACGGACTCACCTGACGGCGCACCGACACGCGCGTGGACGGCACAGCGTATTCCCTGCGCAGCAAGCGCGTTTGCTGCCCTAGGGCGGTGCTATCGCCGATGATAAGACACAAAGGGATCATTTGAGAGGGATCGCGATCAGCACGATCGCAAGCGACATCACGAACAGCGAAAGCCAGATAGCAATCTGACCGAAGATGTGGAGGACCAGGCCCATCCACGAATAGCGCCGGCGGAGGAGGACCGCGCTTCCGACCGCAACAAAGAATACGATCGCCGTCGGCATCCCGATCGAGGGGGAACGAGATAGCGAAGCCTCTGCGATGGGCATGAGACCGATCGCCATCACAAGCAGCCACGAAAATGCGAATGTCAGAAAGCCAGATAGGTCATTGAGCGCCGGCGGTCGGTGCTGGGGGTCAATGAATCGACGGTGATCTCGCGTTGCCAACATGTCCATTTCGCTCTACCTTCTCGGGCGAGGTGCGCCATGCAGATTGATCCGAACCAGCCTATCATGTTCGATAACGACGCCATGCCGGGTGTCGGGAGCGGCTACTGGCAAGTTAATCCATTTTCGGCCAATCATCGTGACGACGAGACCGTGCCAACCCTCTCGCAAGGGGAGAGCCCAATCTCACTGCGCACGTTTCGGCTTATGCAAGCCGCGGTCGTGACAGTGGCAGCGGGCTTCGTCATCATTGGCGGCATTTCGACCTTTTTCACATAGATCATGGCTTTTTAGCTCCGGGGGGCGCTTGAGCGAAATCAGCGGCAGCAACACCACCGAGCCTGCGCTGATCGTCGCTCACCTCTCTGGCACCAGCAGCGATTACCGATCGCTCAGGGGAGCTATCAGGCCGTTCCGCAGAAACCGGATGCGCGCCACCCAATGGTCCGCCACCCGAATAGCGTGCCAAAACCGATGCCTCAGACGCGACGTGCGGCAACTTCATCTGAGATAGCGCAGGGTCGGAGAGAGCGGACTCAATGTCACGCTCGATGCCGCCGGAACGCTGGCCAGCCCACTTCGTGATAGCAGCATTACGGGCAACCTCCTGCGTCGACGACAGATTGGTTTCCCAAAGGCCAGGCAGCATATTCCCACCCGGACTTGCCGCATTCTCCTTATCGTACCAGCGCGTCAGATCATTTCGAAGATCCTGCGTCAGATTGAAGCCGTTGCTCTCTGCGAAGCTGGCATGCTGTTCCAACGACCGCGACAATTCACGATAGTGGCGAGCTTGCTCGTTATACGAATTGATCTTCGTCTGAGACTCCTCGATGGCACGGGTCCGTGCCTCGCTTTGCTCGGACCGTTCGGACCTGCCCTGCTGGTAAAAGCTGCCATCCTGCGTCGAGACACCGGACCCAACAGTGTGATCGGCTGAGACGCCACCAGTTACGGACGACGACTTGTCATGGCTGCGCTGCGACGAGTTCGTGTCATTCGTCGTATCCGCGTTCGTCCAAGACCTATTGTAACCACCTGTGACCTCCGCCTTGCCGCCCACTCCCGCACCGGTCGGACCTGCGCCAACGCCAGCCTTCGCACTGGCATTGGCGCCGAGCGATCCGCCCACGCTCCACTGACCGGCATCCGTAGAGTTTTTGCCAGTCGAGTATTGTGCGGTTGTGCCGGCACCCGACTGCTCCCGCATTTCGATGCCGCCCCTTTGTTGGGCGTTACGGCGATCGGATGCTTCGACTGTCGTGCCACCCCGGCTGCCCGAACTTGCTTCAAACCCGCTAGAGTGACCCGAAGACCAGGTATGGCCGTTCCGGAGCGCCTCGAGGTGTTGAGTTTCCCTCCTGCTGGCCTCCTCATACCCATCGGCAATCCGGGCAGAGGTGGTGGCTTGCCGGCTCTCCGTCGCCATAGCGGACTGCACAATTGACGTGCTGAACGGCAAGTTCGAGATTGCTTTACCGGTATCGTAGACGTTGAATCCATCACCATTATTCGTGGTGGTCGAGCCATTGTCATGCCGGAAGCTGGACGCCATGCCCCCAGTAGAAAAGGCGGGCGCGTCCGACCACTGATTGCTCTGCCGCATGTTCGACGTTGAGTTGGCGAAGCTGGTGTTGCCGTAGCTGTAGTTGCCGGTCGTCTGCTCGGCCGCGGCCGCCTCAGCGGCGTTCTGCGCCGGCGAGAGGACGGACGTCGCTTGACCGGAGATGCTCATCGCCCCCTTGGCGAGACCTGCCGCAAGGAAGGGCACGGACATAAGCATGAAGCCCGCGATCGTCGCGGTCTCCGCGTTGACCGCGCCGATCCCGGCATAGGTCCCGAGCGACATGCCGCCCTCCGCTACGCCCTGTGCCGCTCCCGTGGCCCGCGACATGCAGATCATATGGAGGATAACGTAGAGCGGCCCCCACGCCGCCAGATAGAAGAACCCGGTGATATAACCCTTGAGCGCGCCGACGCCGGTCTGTGGCATCAGGAACAGCGGAAAAATGACAGGGAACATCGCGTAGAAAACGACTGTCAGCACGATGTTGAGGATCGGCACCCAACTCATCGCCTGCTGCGCGATCGAGTTGTAGGTGTTGCGCGCCTGAATGTCCGCGCGCGTGGTCGCGAAGGTGTCGATCGATGCGGCACCAGGACCGCCCGACATGCCGTCGCGGGCCATCATGAAGGCGTTGATCGCGGTGTTCTGCCGGATAATGGACTCGTAGTTGGCGCTCGATGCGAGGAACGCCTGATTGACGATCGGAACGTCGGATCGCAGCTTGGCCGAGGCGACCGCCGTCGACAGCTTAGGATAAGTTTCCTTCGACCAGATGGGCGTGTGCGCCTCGATCATTGAATGCCAGCTGTTGTTGAGCATGTCGTAAGCCTGCCGACAGGTCACGATGCTGCTTTCCGTCGCCGCGCCAGTCCGCTCGATCCACGGCTGCGACCGGGCGGCCGACCCGGGTCCCATGCTTGCCCAGAGGTCTTTCGAAACCGCAAGGTCGGTCATCGACTTCTGGCCGAGCATGATGTCGCCGAAGACGCAGTTCTTGAAGTGCGACGATAGGTTGGTGGAAAATTCCGCGTCACGAATCTGGAAGTTGCGCGTCGCGTCGAGGAGCCGCGCGCCGTACACCATACCGTTGGTTGAGTAGCTCAGCTGGCTAGGCATTGTGAACACCGTCTCGGCCGTTCGTGTCAGCCAGTCACCAATCTGGCTCGTGAAGCTTGCGGTGATGCCAAGCCCCAACGGTACGTTGGCAACAACAGCCGGTGCCAGGGATGGATTGATGCGGTCCGTGACCTTCACGGTGACGGTCGGCACCATCAAGCAGGTGTAGATGAGCGTAGAGCCGAGGAACCAGTTCAGCCACGCCCGCACATTCATCGTAAACGCGACGGCGAGCAGTGCGTAGATCAGGCCGATGACCATGACGACGCGGAGCAGCCCGCGGTAACCACCGCCACCCGTCCAGGCGGCTACCGCGTTGAACGTGTTGACGATGTATTCGCCACCGCCGATCGTGAAGACCTCGACCATCGCCGTTCGTCCTTAATTGAGGCCCTGCGAGCTTAGCCCGCGCGAGAAATTGAGCGATGCGGCCATCGCCGGCGACATGCTGTTCTGAAGCGTGGACTCCAGCATGACCGACTTGTTGATGAGCGCGATCGTCTGGTTGAGCGTCGCCTTCAGCTCGACGTTGCGCTCGGCATAACGCGTGCGTGCCTGCGCAAGCTGGTCGCGCCACATCTTGCCCATTTCCGCGTCGGCGGGCTGGACGTGTACGGTCGACTGGCCAAGACGATCGAGCATGTTCTCGATCATCGACGACAAGAGGCTGACTGAGACGATCTCCGCCAACGCGCTCGTTTCGCCATCCGCGAAGTTCTGGTGCGCCATCGCCTGCACCGCGAGCATCTTGTAGAGCGGCAGGGACGTCATGTTGAGAAGCTGCTGCTCTTGCGGATTCAGCGCACTATCGGTGCGGATCTTACCGTTGATCGAGTCGATCATGTCCTTGATCTTCTTGCGAAGGCCTGGCCCGGGGCGAAGCGTTTGCTCCGTCATGTTGAGGCAGCCATCGTCCTCGCAGTGCAGGATTTTGACAGGCGTACCGGTGCCAGCGCCGTCGAGGAGCGCCGTCACGACAGCGTCTTCCGCTGGGCCGACGAAGCCGACGATCGCACCTTCCGGAGCCTTGGGGTTGATGACGATCGTGCCGACGAGCGTCATGAGGAACTCTGAAAATTCGCGGTCCGTGCCGAACTTGTTCGACTTTTTGATCGCGTCCCAGGTGTAATTCCGCGGGGCGCCGGGGATCTTGTCGGCCATCGCCGGGTCGGTGTTGCCTTCGAGGGTGGCATCCTGCTCACCGCCGGTGCCGCAGCCCTGCCGGGATCGCGCCCAGTCGGAGAATTTGCCTTGGGAATTGCCAACGGCTGCGCAGACCGTTGAACGAGCTTGCGTCATCTTCGGCCAAACCGAACCGACCAGCCCCTGCGCCGCTTCGCACGACGAGATATTCATCTGGTTCATCTGCTGCGCCTTGTTGGCCATGCCATCCATGACTTTGCCGATCTCGGGCGAGACGCTGTCGATCGCGAGCTGGAAGGCAAAGCCAAGCGCATTGTTCGCCGTTGCCTTCAGCATGGCAACCATCTCGGCGCCGTTGATGAAGCTGAAAGAGCCGGTGAAGATGTCGATCCCCCCACAGCCGGCAGTCGCCTTGGGCATCTGCAGATTGAACGGCTGGACGCTCTTCTGGGGAAAGCGGCTCCAGACGTTGCCCATCGAGTAGTAACCGGCCGTCTGACCCTGATAGGCTGATGGACCGGTGACGTTGGCGGCGCCGCCTGCGTCTTGGAAAAAGTCGTTCATCTGCCCCGCGACGTCCGCACGCGCGATCCCGACCGGGACCATGCTGGCGGCGGCAAGGGTCATGGCGACCGCAGCGGTCCGGCGAAGGAAGGCGCGGAAGAGGGAGGGGCGGGGAGACGGGGTGTTTGCCATCAGAAGTCGCTCCCGACCTTGGAATTAGTAAGCATGAAAATGCGCTCCATCACTTCGTCGGCCGACATGACGCCGAACCCGACGGGCACCGTCTTGCGCGTGACGGTGTCGAACAGGACCAGCGCCGGCGTCGCCAGCGGCACGCCCATGCGCTGACGCTGGCCGCTATCGACGACGTAGTTGGGAAACTGTCGGCTTGGCCCGCCATCAGTCGACACCGCCATGACGGTGATCCGGTGGCTATCGGCAACCGAGCGCAGGATCGGCGAGAAGACCTCGCACGCGGCACAGGACTGAGCGAAGAAGTAGAACATCCCGTAACGCTGGCCGAGCCGTGACAGGACCTGGTCGCGGGTCGCCGAGCGGTTATCCGTCCACGCACGCTTGCCAACGGTCGAGACCGGCCGCTGTAGCGTATAATCGATGTCCGGGTTCTGCCACAGCGCCCGCTGCCAGGTGTCGGAGAAGGTCGACGCACGGTCGAGCTGCTCGCGCTGATAGCGGACATAGGCGATCACGTTCGCTTCCGTCGGCTCCAGAATGGCCCGAGCCTTTAGTTCGTTCAGCTGCTTTGTGATCGCCTTCAGCTGCGCGGTCGATGATTGCTGGGGCTGTGCCGATGCCTGCGGGGCGGAGGGCTTCGCCTTCGGCCGCTCGCAATAGAACCACTGACCGAGCTTGCGCTGACCACAGTAGAAGTCGTCACCCTGCTGTTGCTGCACGTCGTTGGCAAACGTCGGTTGCACGACGGCGTCGACCGCCTGCGCATCTTCGTCGCCCGCGCCTTCGGCCAAGGCCGCGCTTTGCAAATCGAGTGTCTGCGCGAATGCCGGCGTTGGAACTGGTGCGGCAGCGGCCAACAGCATGAGGATGGAGGCGGTCAACCGACCGGTACGCTTAGCCTTGATCGTCGTCATCATCATGCTCCCCGTCGAGCTCAATCATTGCGAGTTTGAGAACTGACATCATCGCGGCGACATCGAGCATCTTGGTGCCCTGATCGAGCATCCGGACGATGCCGCGCAGATGGCTGCGGCCGTGTTTGCGGCCCTTAATGGTCGCGCGCATTCCGGTGTCGCGCCGGACCAACCATCCGGCCTCCACCATGCGCGGAAACGATTGCTCGACCTCACGCGGGTCGATCTCGCACTGAAACCAGTGCGAGATGGTCTGTGCGACCTCACCGGCCGACGTCCCGCGACCGGAGCGGTGGATCCGCAAAAAGATTGCGAGATCAAGCACCGACATGTCGATCGAGCATGGCCCCCCCGGCCCCTGCACATCATTTGCGCCCGTGAAGATCATAATACCCCTGAATTTTATTTTGAATATCGGCCATCACGGAGACTTCATCGGGCAGTTTGGCTGCATCCATGAACTCGGCGTAAACCTCGGAGAAATCCATTTTGGAAAGGTCGAGGCGCTGAAACTCCTCGATCGTGAACCCCTTGCAGGTCTCATCCTTAGGCTTGGCCCAAGGTTTGCCGATCTGCTGACGGCCCTGCTCCTGGAGAATGCGAGAGAGTTTGCTACCGAAGCAGCAATATGCGTCCTTGGACGTGACGCAGATGCCCAGCACCTTGTCCGAACAGTACGACCCGGCCTTATAGCAGAGCCCCTTGTCGTCTTTCTCGTCGAGCTGCTTTTCGGCCGAACTGCACAGCCACGGCGTGAGCAGCGGGACGCCGCTCCCCGAACAGCAATTCGACGCGCCGAAGATCTTTTTGTTGCAGGTGCCGCGCTCGCCGGAAAAGACGGTGAGGTTGGCTGGATCAAATTGCTTGCCGGCGTCGCCGATCGAATGGAGCGCGACCAGCGCGTCCTTGAACTCAGTCGAGGCCTCGCGTTCGATCGTCTCACAGCTGCCATTCAGGCAATAGACGTCGCCGCCACAGACATACTGCTTGTCGGAGGGCGCCTTATCGTCGGGCAGCGGGCAACTATAAACCCGCTGCGACACCTTGCAGGCGCCGCTTTGCGGATCGTCGAGGCACTCGTCGCGCAGGAATTTGCATTGCTTGTTGGCATCGAGGTCGGTGCAATCGCTTGCCGGCGTGAGACGCTGACAGGTGAAAGACCGCGACCACGCCCAGCAAGCTTGCGTGACAGAAACGCCCTCGATGATGCGGGTTTCCGGGCCTTCGGTGCAGACCTCTGTCGCTTGCGGGACGCACGTCGTGTCGGCCGCCAGCGCCGGGCAGGTGCCCTCATTGCGGGCGACGGTAACGCTGAGCGTCCCTTCCTTCTTTAGGTAGAGAGTACCGGTCGCATAGTTCTGATGAGTGCCGATCTCTGCGGCGGACAATTCGGCATTACAGGAATACAGCTGCGCCGTGCCGCTGACATTCTTCTTGCAGTATTTGCGGTAGCCTTCGACGTCGTTCCCGCCAGCGCCTAGCTCGATCTGTGCGTCGCAGATGTGCTTGGAAACCGGCTCTGCGCGGCAAACGCCGGCATTGACCTTCGCCTGCATGACGCTGTTTTTGGCGAACCCGTAGCCTGCGTTTTTGTCGAGAACGCCGTAGTAGAACCAGCGTGCAGTGTTGATGACGGTCGGTACGAGGTTGCCGCGGCAGGCCTCGACCGTGTCGGTAACTTTCGACCCCTTGTTACAGGTAGCCTCATAATAGCCCTTTGATCCTACCGACGGCGGAAGCGCAGTGCAGGTCCCTTCGGCACCGTCAAGACTCTGACCGCCCAGATAGGTGTCGGGGTCCTTCTCGATCGCGGTGCCGCGCGAGGTTGCTGCTAGAATCTCCGCATTGCTGAAGGTCGCCCGTGTGCGTGCGCGATCGGTCACGGTGCCGAACGCCTCGTCGGTGCCAGCTTTCGAGCCACCATCAACCACCAAGCGGTCGGGATCGTCAAAATAGACCTTCTCTGCCAGATCAGTGCCGCCATATCCCGGCAGCTGCGCGAGCTTGGCATCGTTCGGACCAAGGCTTTCGTCAGCACGCATCGACTTTCCGAGATCCGCGCCCTGTTTGCGCGCTTCCTCGATCGTCGTCTGTGCGACGACGCCGCTGGTGGCGCCCGCCAGGACGCTCAGTAGCAAAGAGAGAGCGATGCGCTTCACTCAGGCGCCCTTGCTGAGGTTACGCAATGCGACGGATGCCACGCCGGCACCGGGGCCGTGCGCCGCGACGAAGGTGTCGAGCACATAGCGAACCGAGACGTTGCCAGTGATCTTGTCGTGCGTCGGCACCGAGGTGGTGCAATTCAGGCCCGAGCAAAGATCGAAGTCGGTCGAGACGGCAACATAGGTCGGAACCGCCTCGACGTTGAACGCCCGAAAGAGCCGGGGATCGATCCCGACATTGGACAGCTGATCCTTGTCGGTGACGACCTTGCCCAGCATGGCGCTGAAGGCCTTCATCGAGTTGTTCGGGAAGCCACGGAAGACAACCACACCGCCTGCTTTGGCCGTGTCGGCAATGAGCTGACGAAGGGCTGCAGGCGGCATCGACAGGCTCGCAAAAGCGATGAACTGCGGCGCGTCGCCCTTGGTGCCGGCGACGTTCTGGCTGGCCCCCTTGATGATCTCGTCGAAGTCGAACGCACCGTCACCGTTCACCGGCAGATCCGCTTTCGCGAGCGATGTGAGGTTGGTGCTACTCTTTGCCTGAATGGCGACGGCTTCTTCGCGGAAGGCATCGCCGCGGTTGCGGACATGCTCGGCGAAGATGTCGGCGTCACCCTGCATGGCGGCCGAACGACGCTTGATCGCCTCGAGATCGAGGCCATCGACGGTCTGTGCGATCGCCTGGATGCCGGCGAGCCCGGCGATTGCAGCGATAACGATGGTGATGCGGCGCATTATTGTCTCTCCTCAGAGCACGCAGCAGTTGCGCTTGCGCCAGACGAGGTAGCCCATGTCCTCACCCTTCACGGGGAAGGACCGGCCAGCCTGCGGTGGCATGGTCGAGGCCCCGAGCGGCGAGCAGGCCATCTTGCCGCTGACCATCGGGATCGGGTTGACCATCTGGACGCGGTATTGCTGCTTACGCAGCACCGGCATCGGGTACTTATTGCACAGGCCCTTGGATCCCATCGTGCCCCAGGCGAGGCCTTCGCGGTGGATCTTGAAGGCGAAGCGGGCAAGCGCGAGACGCGACGCCTGCACATGGCCGATCGAGGCGGCGATGTTGCCGTTGACCGGATACATCGGACCCTGACAGCCGGCGCACCAGAAGGTCGCGTCGAGCGGCAGCTTGGCGGTTGCAGCGATGCAGTCGCCGGCGCACGCGGCTTGCGCGATCGGCGTCGAGAACAGCACGGCTTCCGGATTGATGAGCGCGGTCAGCGAGTCATCCTGCCAGAGCGGATCGACCTCGGTCATGTACGCGATGTCGAACGACGCCTGCTCGAAGCACAGGAAATCGGTCAGGATCTCCATCCAGTAGAGCAGCGGATAGACGTACCAGTGGACGTGCCACTTGGACGTGTTCTGACCATTGCCTCCGGTCTGCGACGGTCCCGAAAGCTGGCCCTGGCCAATATCGAACCCGGGCGCGATCTTCGTGCCACCTAAATTGACGAAGCACCACGGCTTGGTGGTGACGTCGGCAAGCCGCACGGGCTCCCAAAACCCGGCCGAGATACCGATGCGCGGCACCGGACTGCCGCACGCGCAGACGGGAAGGGACGGGTTTTCAGTGTCGGCACGATTGCTCGGCCAGATCTTGAGGCCACCAACCGAGAGCGGAAAGAGGCACGACCAGCAGACGTCGGTGATCGGGTTCACGAATTTGCCGGAGCACTTCGATTGCGCCTCCGCGCGCGGGCTCAGCGTCATCGATAGCACGAACGCACCGAGCATAAGCGTGAGGAGGCGCAGAAGCTTCACGCGCGCTCCTCCGCCGACTGAGCGGCGTCGAGGAAGGCGTTGTCGGCCCGGTTCTTCCGGAAGACGTACAGGGCGGTATGCAGCGCCGTCGTGGCAAGGATGGCCGCCACAATGAACGAAGCCGGACGGCCGAACAGCGCAACAAGCGGCGAGATCGCGATCACGCCGACGCCGGACAGAACGCAAAGCACCTGAAAGGTTCGCCGCATTGCGCGAAGATCGTCGGTTTCAGGAGCCGCCATTGGCGTGCGCAGGAGATCGAGCCACAACGGCATCAGCTTGTTCCCTTCAGCTTGATTTCGGAGAGCTTCAGGACGCGTCCATTCTGGACGGCGACGGCCGGCGTGTGCCGAATGCCGAGTTTGCCGGTGAGGCGACCTTCCTGATCGAAGTAGAAGCGACGCTTGCGGTTGGTCATCTCCTCGATCGGCGAACCGTTCACGAGAATGATTTTTGCCTTCAGATCGCTGTATTGCGACGTCGCCCATTCCATCTGCGCGGCGTCATCACCGTCGACGAACACCAGCGCCTGATGGACCGCCACGAAGTCGAGCGGGTTAACGGTCTGCCCTGCGCGGGCGATGTAGTTGCCCTTCTGGTCCTGGACATCGCGCTCGATGACGATCGTCGGGTCATAGGCCCAGCTGCGTGGCTCCGTCGTCACTGTGATGCCGGCGACAGGCTTCGGGCGACGCACGCGCGCTTCGGACCGCTTGGCGAACTCGACGTTCATGCGGTCAATTCCACCCGTGGTTTGCAGGCGCTGCAGGCGGGCCTCGATCGTCGCCAGCAAATCCGGCTCAATGATCGGAAAGGCCTGGCCGACGACACCGTGGTCACTGGCGATCGCAACGGAGGAAGTCAGCAGCGCGCTGACCGCGAACATCACACAAAGATCGAGGGCGGTCCTCACAGGATTGGATCCCCGACGCCGACGATCTTGTTCGAGCAGGCGTAGCCGATCGCGGCATAGCGGCTGTCGAAGCCGTCCTTGTGCGGACTGCCCACATAGTAGCAGCCCTGCGGGATCACGCCCGTCGGGCCAGCGACCAAAGGCTCGCCCAACCTGGTGAACGGCTTCATGTGGCTGACGAGCTTGCCCGCAACGAACACATCTGCGCCGCGGTGGACGACGGTGTCACCCGGCATGCCGTAGACGATCTTGCCGAACATCTGCTTCTTCGCACCGAAGTGCTTGATGACGAGCGGCACAGCTGGCGGCACGAAGAAGACGTACTCACCCCGCTTGGGCACTGCGGTCTTGTGAATCACGAACGCCCAGTTAGGCAGCGATTCCGATGCGTTGATGAGCAAGCCGTGTGTGTCCCGCCACTGCGCAATCGCGTTCAGCGAGATTCCACCGGCGATGAACAGGCCAAGGGCGGTCCACAGACGCTTACGGGGGCGGAAACCCTCGGCCGGTGTCGGCGCCGCAATCGCGTTACTAGCCACCGGGACCTCCAAAGCTCGAGACCATCGCGCCGGCAACCGACGGATCAACCGGGGCGGCTTCCTGCGCTGTCGCGGGGGCCGGCACCGCGGCAAAGGGGTTCGGCGCGGCAGGAACGGGTGCGACCTGTGCCATTTCGACAGGCGCCATCGCCGGCGCGGCAGGGGCCTGCCCCTGCATCATCGAACCCATCTGAGCGGGCGTCGCCGGCACTGGTGCCTCCACGCCCGAAGCATAAACGGCTCTGGCAACATCGGCAGTGATGTCAGGCACGCTCTTGGACAGGACTGCCTCGCCCACGAGCACGACCTGGCCAGCCGCGCCGCGACGCTGCAGCTCCGTATCGAGCGATGCCATGAATGTGCGCATTTGCGCCTGAACCTGGTCGGGCGGGGTCGCGCTGCGGGCTTGCGCCTGGACATACTCTCCTACGATCCGCGATAGGTCTGCCTTGACGATGTGCTGCGGCTTCTCGGTCGTTACCAACTTGGTGACCCACATGGCCCAGACGAGCCCGAGAACGAGCGCGGCACCGATCAGGAGCTGCGAGGCGGTGTAGCCGGCGAACACCGTCTTGCGACGGACCGTCACAGCGACAGGCGAAGCCATGGGTTTGACCGTGGGTGTGGTGATCGTGTCGGTCATGCGCGGTGCTCCCGGCGAGCAGCGTCACGCGGCAAAATGGCGTGACGGCGAAAGAAGATGATCGCGCCGGTGATGACCATATGAACGATACCGACAATCATCTTGAACTGGTCGAGCCGGCCAGCGTCCGCTGCGAGGTAACGGCTGGTCATGTTCTGCAGATGGTTCATCATGCCATCGAGCGAGAAGCTGCCGATGAGCAGGAAAAACAGGACGAAGACGCCCCACGTCATCAACAGCGTCGTGGCCAGGAAGCCCGCGAAGTGCAGTCCGAAATAGAGGAGGTAGCCATAGTCGACCTTGCGCTCGACCTGGAGGGGCTGAAGAACGGTTGCCATAGCTGTCACTCCGCTGCGATCGCCAGCGCGTCATCGGCGCTCGGATCGGTCCATTTCTCGGGGTTGTCGGGGTAAGCGACCCGCTCGATCGCCTCTTCCATCGTCAGGCCCTGCGCGAGCAGGTCATGGATCGCCGCAAACGTGCGCGGCGACGACGAGTAGACCGTGGCCGAGTAGGGATCGAGGACGAGCCGACCGACCGCCAGCGTCTCCGGCCCCTTGATCATCACGTCGGAATATTCGGAGCCGTTGCGCTTCAACGAGCGGAGCAGCGCGTCGGTGTAGTCGTCCATCTCGAAGCGATCGTGCTTCTTGAAGTCGGCGATCGTTTCCGCCTTCTGCTGCAGGATGACGAACCAGTCGCTGTTCTCGAGCGCCGCCTTCGACCCGTCCGACTTGTAATAGTCGTTCAAGCTCTGCGTGGCCGTGACCAGCGACGCGCCGTATTTGCGGCAGGTACGGGCATAGGCTTCGATGAAGTCGGCCATCGAGCCGCCCTTCAGCATCTGCCATGCCTCATCGAGCAGCAGCGCCTTGGGGACCGAGCGGTCCTCGCGGCGCATGGCCTGGCTCGCCATGAACATGATTGCCGTCAGCGCGACGCTACGAAGCTCCTCGCGTGACGAGAGGTCCGACAGCTCGAACACCGTCAGGTTGTTCTTGAGCTGGAAGGACACCTCGCCCTCGAAGAAGCGGCCATAGGTGCCGTCGGTCGAGAATGGGCGCATCGCGATCGCGAGATTGATCGCGAGCGGGTTTGTGGTTTCGTCGAGCGCTGCGATGACGTCGTTGACTGAGCCCTGCCGGCCTTTCTCGGCCCAGACCTTGTTGATCGCGCCATCGATCAGGCCGCGCTCGGTATCGTCGAGCTTGTCGATGTGCCGCGCCATCTGGTTCACGATCGATTTCAGCATGGCGAAGCAGTCCATGAGGTAATCCTCATCGGTCTCCGCCAGCACCGGATCGATCATCGAGAACGGGTTGATGCAGAAGCCCGACGACATCGTGAACTCGACGAACGCGCCGCCCTGCAGCTTGCAGGAATGCTCGAACGATCGGCCGTCGTCGATCACGACGACCTTGGCACCGGCGCCGACCATCGAGGAGCAAAGCTCTTGCAGGGCGACCGACTTGCCCGAGCCCGACTTCCCGAAGACCGCGACGTTATGGTTGCCCGCCGTGTTCTCGAACGGCGACCAGAAGAAGGGCTGACCCCGCCTGCCGATCAGCATTAGATGCGGGTTGTTGCCGCCGAGATACTCGCCCTGCAGGGGCATTAGGCTCGCGGCGGTTGTGGTCAGCACGGTGCGCAGCCGCTTCATGTTCTTGAGGTCGAACGACAGGCCGTTGGCCATCGTCATGGGCATCGCCGCGAGCAGGCCCTGGATCTGCAGATACCGATCGTCGAGCAGGTCCCAGCCTGCCGCGCGGTACACCGACTTCAGGATGCGCTCGTTGGCGTCGCCCTTGCCCTTCGGGCTGAACGAGGTAACCGAATAGAACGCCTGCACGAGTTTGCGACCCTGACGCAGCTCGTCCTTCACAAAACGCCACTCTTCAGATTGGTCCTTCAGCTGTGGCAACATGCGCGCGGACTTGCTGTCGGCGAGGCTGGTGGTGCGCATGAATTTGCGGCCCGCCCGCTGCCCGGAGGCTTCGGCGTCCGGGAAGTCGAGGCACAGGTTGGTCGACACCGGGCAAGGCATGCGCAGCTTGTCCGCGAACATGTCGCCGATCAGCTTGGCCATGTCCCAGGGTGCCCAGCGCTGCGGCAGGTTGCGCACCGAGAAGGAGCGCACGTCAAACGTGTCTGGATAGATCTCGCCAATCTCGGGCGCGTTCTCGACGGTCTTGCCGGTAGGCCGGAAGCGCTCGGTGCGCAGCAGGATGCGGTCCGGCTCGATCTTCATCTCCAGATCATGGCGCACCGCCTGGTCTGCGATCGGGTCGAACGGATTGTAGGTGATCGTGTCGTCACCCGGGGCCGTCGTCGGCGAGGTGATGTCGTCGATCCAGGAGATGAGGCCCTTGGGATCAATTGCCCGTGCGTGGACGCCGAGCGACTCCAGCGCGGAGATCAGCCCCTCCATGACCGAGGTGATCTCCTCGTTCGACACGCGGCTCGATTCCGGCGTCGAGTAGGACAGGCCGAGACGATAATTACGCAGGCAGAAAGGCGCCGATGCCGACAGCGAGTTCCAGACGCCGCCCATCAGATACTCGGTGCGGTGCCGCGCCATGCGCTCGTAGATGCCCGATGCCGAATAGCGTGGCATGTACCACTGCGACAGCTTCTCGCTGATGCGCGGGCTCATCCAGCCATGCACCTGCAGGGCACCCGGCGTCGGAATGCCCTCGGACAGCAGCTGTGCCAACATCTCGTGGCTTTGCTCTGTCGCGCCGATCATCGGCGTTGCCTCGAGGAAAAACCCGCGCGACGCGCTGTTGTAGTAGATCTGCGTCTTGGGGTCGTAGCCGCGGTAGGGCAGCCAATGGACGAACCGTGGGACGGCTGTGTCCGGACGGCCGTTCTCAGGCTTGGCGGAGTCTCCGAGGAGCGTGGAGAGCAGGCCTTTGAAGATGCTCACTGGACAACTCCGGGGAATGAGGATGCGCGCAGCACCGGCAGCGGGTTCGCACTCTTTGCCGCCTCCCGCGCTTCAGGCTCGGCACGGGCAAGGCCGGCACGAACGGCTGGGTTGGCGCCGACCGCGGCGATCGCGGTGCGACCGGCCGGGGTCACGTACTTTGGCGGGATAACCGCCGAGGTGGACGTGACGACCGGACGAACAGGCGCGGGTGACGGGAGAGGCTTGGCGTTGGTGGTCATGCCAACCGCGACCGGCATGTTTGTCGTGGGGGCTGCTGGCTTCGAGCTATAAGTCAAAGCGGTAGGAGTGCGGAGAGCGGAGGGTGATACCGAAAGACGGCGCGGGGTCTTCGAGAGTCGACGCGCGACCTGGTCCTTGATGTCACCGACTGGATCGGCCTGCACCCGTGCCGCGGCAACAGCAGCGGCGCTCGGCATGTCCGGATCAGCAACGGAGGAATCCTCCATCACGATGGGGGGATCGGCACGGTCGACGGCCGCTAGCAGCGTGTCGCCACCCGTTGCCGCCTGAACCTGTGCCGGGGTCGTAGCGACAGCGTTGCTCGCAAGCGCGCGCTGCCATTCACCGCGCTCGACGACGGCATGAACTGCAGTCTGTTCGTGCAGGCGGCCGGCGCCATCGATCTGTGCCGGGAAAACGATGCGGAGAACCCGCTCCTGGCTACGCGCAGGCGCAGCAGCGGCGGTGTCGAAGCCCCGACCAGCGCTCTGCGGCGCGCTGTACGGACCAGCTGGCGTGATCATGCGATCGCCGTCCTCGCCCGTGATCATCGCAAGCGCGCGATCATCGATCGTGGAGCTGGGCGCACAGATCCCGTCGGGTGCCATGCAAGAGAAGTTACCCTTGATGTTGCCGCCCATCGTCGTGCAGCCGGTCATCATGGTGCCAGACGCCAGGGCGACAGCGAGACAAACGTGGACCTTGTTCACGACCGGCCTCCAGCGATGAAGGAAGCGAGTGCCTCCTTGGGACGATAGCCCTCGATCATCGCGCCATCGGCGCGGACGATGACGGGTGTTCCGTTCAGGCCATGCGACCGGGCAAAGCGCTCATTGGCATCGAGGCCCGAGGTGTCGCAGGTCGCGGCGTTGCGCAGTGGCTCGCCGGCATAGGCCTGATGAAGCGCGGTCTCGCGGTTCTTGGCGCAATACACCTGATTGGCGAGGTCGCGGCTGCCCAGTACCGAGATCGGACGTTCGACCACCCTGACGTTCATCGAGCGCAGCGTGTTCGACAGCGCGCGGCAGTAGCCACAGCGAAAGTCACTGAAGACCGTAACCGTCTTGCCCGACGGGTTGCCCCAGACGATTGCGCCGTCCTTGGGGAGACCGTCGAGCGAGATGCGCGACGGCGTCGCCGGCACCGTAGGTTGCGTACCCGCACCGACCGCCTTCGCGATCGGGGGCTCGCCGCTGTCGGCCGCATTGTTTGCCTTGGCGGCCCCGCCAATCAGCGTGTCCGGATTGATCTCGAGCAGACGGGTCGCGGTTAGATCCTGCCGCGTCTCCATGTCGTAGACCCGGCCGATGACGAGGTAGCGTCCCGAGCGATCGACGTAGAACAGGTTGTTGCCGGCAGTCACTTCGCACAGCCCATCGACAACCGCGCAATCGACCTTGCTGACCTTCGTCTTGGGCAAGCGGGCCTTCAGGAGCTCAATCACGGACGCATCGCCAGGACGAAGCGCAGCAAAGGCATCCTTTGCCCCGATCATGGCTGCGAAAAACGCCGCCACGATCAGGCAAGCGATCAGTGCCAAGCCGGCGAGCTCGCGCCGACCGCCGCTGCTATCAGTTCCGAACATAAACACCCTCCAGGAAGACGATCTCGACGTCGACGCCGGTCGGCATTTCGATGACCGGCTGGTACTGCTCGGCGCGCTCGATCAGGTATTTCGAGACCATGTCGCCAGCCTCGCCGACGCCATTGCCGACCCCGCCCTGGGCAATGTCACCCAGACCGAGTTGCTGGCGCTTGCCGTTGACCTGGACATTGGTGCCCTGAAGAAACGAGTTCGAATTCGCGGCGAAGCCCTTGCCGATCCCGCCGACGAGGCCGGCGATGAAGGCCTGGCTGACCAGCGACCCCTCGCGGCTGACAACGCGGCCACGAACCCCGGTCTTGCCGCCAAACGCGATGAAGCCTTTGACCTCGGATACCGCGTAGCGACCGCCCGGTTGCGGGCAGGTCATCTTCTGCAGCTTCACATAGACCTTCTCGCTCGACAGCTCGCCGCGGGCGGCGCCGTTGATGAGGCAGCCCTGGATTTTGGTGGTCAGAAGCTTGCCGTTCTGCAGCACCGATCGCGCAGGACCAGTGACGCGCAGGACGACGGGCAGGGGGTCAGTCTGGCTGTTGACGCCGGCTGCGGCATCGACACCGACGATGACCTTGGCGGTAGCGAAGGAGTTCGGCGGAAGATAATTCGGACTGTCGGTATAGACCGTGCTGCCCTTCGAGACGCGTGACGCGTTGCCAGCCTCGGCCGAACCGAACGACACCATCTTAACTTCGCTTATGCGCGCAGGAGCGACGTCAGGGACGGTGCCGGGTGCGCCGGGGCGACCGTACATGGCCGTGCTACCCGGGCCGTACATTGCCTGCGGCCCGGGCACCGGTGCGGGTACGGTCGCGCGCTCATTGACCTGACGGCGCAGCTGGTCGTTCTCGGCCTGATAGGCGGAAACGACACGCTGACCATCGGCCGACATCGACTGGTTCTGCGCGCGCATCGCATCGAGTTGTTCGGCAAGCTGCGCGACGCGGGCGTTGGTGCCTTCGACACCCTTCAGCTGGTTCTCGTTGGACTGGAAGCGGTTTTCGGACTGCGCCATCCACTCCTGCTCGGATTTGGTCTTGTTGGTCATGTCGCTGACCGAGACCGTCTTCCTGTCCGCGCTATCGGGATCGATCTTCTTGACCGCGTCGTCACCGCCGAAAATCCAGAAGGAGGAGGCCACCAGGACCACGCCGCACCCGACAGCGAGCTTCATCTGCTGCTTCTTGCGGGTCTCGACGTTGCCATCCAGTTCCGACGCGATCGGCGATACACCGTCGCCGTCGACGACTTCAGGAGCGTCGAGCGGCTTGCGCTCGCGAGAGAAGATATCTTTGATGCCCATGGCTTAGTTTCCGTTCCGCGAGACGAGGTAGGCGGTCGTGACCCGACCCGGCGCCAGCTTGGGTTCGGCGATCGACACCGCGAGTGCGCTCGATGGCGCCACGGTGGCCTCGGTCAGCACTGTTTCCTTGGTGCCCTTATTTTCGATGCGCAGGACGCGGCCGGTGAGAGCGTCGCCGCGATATTCAGCGATCATCTGAACCTTGAGGTCGCCGACATAGACGGGTTTGAGCGAGCGCTGACGCATCTCGAAGCCGTCGACCGTCTTGTTGGCGTACATTGCCTGCACCAGCGTGACAGCGGCCTCTTCCGGCGAGGACGTCTGTGCAACCTTGGTGGTCGTGCCGGCTTCCGCCGCGTCGGCCTTGGCGATCGCGGGGTTCGAGACGAAGACCTGCACCGCCTGATCGCCGCTGATCCGGCACTGGAACTTGTAGACGTAGCCGCGCTTGCTCGTGCCGAAGAACGACAGGACCTGACGACCAAAGCCTTCCGGCACCGACAGGTAGATGTCGCCGCGAACAGGCTCGTTGACGACCGAGAAGTCGTCCGAAGGGTTGCCTGTGTTGATCTTGGAGACGCCAGCGAACTCGTCCCCGACGAGGCTGATCCGGGTGAGGTCATTGGCGGATGCATTGCAGGAGACCTGCGCGCCGTCGTCGGCCATCAACGTCTGGTCGCCGGCCGCGAAGGCAGGCGCCGCGAAGACGAAGAGGGCGACGGCGATCAACGCTGCGCCGATGATGCGGCTCAGCCAGCAGAAGGTGCGGGTGGAGAGGGCAGTGCCAAGCGCGGCGCTACCAATGGCATAGATTGGGGTCACATCATGGCTCCCGGACGGGTCTTGGGCTGGACCATGCTGAAGCCGACAAGCTTCAGGGTCATGCCGGCATATTCCCAGTCGTAGACAAAGGTGCGCTGCTCGGACGAAACGACTTTCTGACCGATGACCGTGTTGAGCTTGCCCGTCACGGTGGACTGGAGCGCCTTGGGGTCGATCTCCATGCCGTCGAGCGTGAAATACTGCGACATGCTGGAGCCGCGCTGCTCATCAACGATCTTGAGGAGGTCGGCTTTGATCTTACCCTGCGACTTGGGCGAGACGATCGCGAGGACCGACTTCATCCAGTAATCGAGGCTGCTCGGCGTGCGGTTAAGCGTCAGCACGGCCGTGTCGCGGGTCACAAGCTCTAGATACTCGCGCGAGACACCCGACGTGGACAGCGTGACCGGTGAGCCCAGAACAGGCTGCAGCACGATTTCGCGGCTACGGGTTGCCGACATCAAAAGCAGGAGCGCGACAATTCCTGCGAGAACCAGCGCGGCGATGCCGAGGACATTGCGCTGGCGAAGGACGCGCTGCGACTGCGCGTGCTGATAGCTAAAATCCATGTCAGCCCACCATCAGTCGGAGGTAGGAAGGTGGCGTAGCGCGCAGCGACGGAAAGCCGCCTGGAAGATGCCAATACGCCAGATGAATCAGCCACGAAGTCGCCCGCCCCGCCTTAGCCCTCCTAAGAGCCCACCAGCCTAGGACGGCTAAGCCGATCCCGATGACGATGTGTTGGGACAAGATCCCCCACGTGAAGGGGATGACCATCGCGAGGAACTCGTCGAGCGTCCAGAACCCGATCAGCTCAGGATCGTCGAGGTGCGATGGGATCACGTACTTATCGGCTGACATCACGCCACCTTCAAAGACGGTGCCGGCGAAGCTGCTATCAACGCCGGCACCTGGTCGGTTCAGATGGTGGCGGTGACGGTCGAGGTGACGATCGGGATACCGGTGCCCGCACCGACGCCCACGCCGACCGGGATTGCGACCTGGCCGAGCGAGAAACGACCAGAGGCGAGACCCACGACACCGCCAGCGAGCGACAGAACAGTGATGATCTTGCCGCCCGAACCTTCGAGAAAGCCCGTGAACGCCTGCAGCGCGGTATTGAAGGTGGCGTCATTACCAGCAAGTGCCGGGCTGGTGAGGACAGCGGCCGCTGCTGCCGCACCAATGACCGCCAGGGCGGTCGTCTCGGCGCGATGGCCGATCTTGAGCATGGTCTTCATGATAAGGAGTCTCCTTCGATCGAGCGCTGTTCAGCGCGCCCAAGAGGAGATTGGCCGGCAGCAATCTTCTGTCGCAAACGGAAATCGTCGGAACATTGCTGAAGCTTATGCATTTTTTAAGATTGCGAGCTGATCTTGCCTTTTGCGAATCACCTTGCCCGACTGGGCCGGGCGCCCGCCCGTAATTTCAGGGCACCTGCCCGAAAAACGCGGGCAGCCCGTTTTGGGATACCCGGTCAACTAGCTTGGCATCCAGATCGTAACTGGTTTAGCTGTTACGCTGCAGAATGCGGTTATTCCCTTTTAAGAGTACGCAAGGGTCGGAAGCGGACCCGGGATTGAAGGTTGACCAAAGTGACGGCCGAAAAGGCGTTTTATATTTCCGTCTCGGATCACTATTTCCGACTAACCACCGAAGGTGTCAGACTTCTGTCGAACAAGCATCGTTCGTATTATTCTTTGCCTATGGTATTAGACGAGCGTGCCGAGCGTGCTTCTGACTTGGTAAATAGCTATGACGCTGAGGACATGCGAAACCATCTTCGCATAATCCCGAGCGAGGGGGAGGTCGAGATCCACTTCACTATCCTAGAGACGAGCGCCAGCATGATCGAGGCAGCTGCAATCTCGCTTGGTGAGGCACTCGGGCAAAATGTTCTATTAGCTGATGCTGTGTCGCTGATACTTTTTGACCTCATTGTTGAACGGAATGCTACGGAGGTTCTTACAAAGCTTGGGCTTTCCGCTTATGAGGCCGAAAGTTATCGCGTTTCTTTGAAAAAGAAAGATGCGAACGTCATCCCGTTGCGACCTAAACGGCCATAACCACTTGTTTCGAACCAGCTTTAGGGTTGCCTTTTACGATTTCGTGAGTCTACCCATGAGCCATCAGCCGGGAGAATGGCGATGGGCGAAGCGACGCGAAGTTGGGCGGAAAACCCAGCGGGGGCAGTTCCGAGTTTCGAATTAGAGGATTACATCCTAGCCAGGATGGATCTTGCACGGGTAAGCGTCAGGGAACTGGCGACTTTGACAAAAATCGGTCGGAGCCGTCTCCATGACGGGCTTCACCGTAAGGTCGAAAAGCGCGTCGCTCTCAAAATGCCTGAAATAGCAGCTATCCTCGAGGCATTAGGCATCAGCAAAATCGAAGCAATGTATGCTCAGGATCTGCTCCAAAAAAACGAGGCGGGAGTCGAACTAAGAGACCTCCTGAAGGTCATATCAATGGTACTCGGCGTCGTGACTGGCCTTCCTGAGCAGATCATTACCGTTGTAAGGCATGTTGACGGTCTCGGTTTTGACGATGTTCGACCTGAGCACGGCGAAGCTGCCCAAGAGCTGATAGTACGAGCCATAGAGGTGGAATACCAAAAAATCGGTATGCGCCGGTCCAAACGACTCGACGAGTTTGGGGAAGAATAACGGGTCCCGAACGGCTCGTTTGGTTATGCCGGGATGGCACCGTTTCCCCCCTCTAGCGGACTCAGTGAGATAGGGTAACTGAAAGCACGAGCGATACTCTAAGCTGCTACTCTCAGCGAGGGAGGGGCGCGTCGCGTGGCGACGTGCCTCTCGTGCTTTCAGTTACTCTATCTAATGAAGCCTTTTTTGGTGCGTTCGACATACGGAAACTGAAAGCACGAGAATTTCCTCGTCAAAGAAACCGAAAGCACGAGCCAATGCGAGCGACTTCCCATGCCGCTGCCGTTTAGGCTGTCGATATCGCCGGTTCCAGAATCACGGGAGGCGATCTCGAGGTCGCTTGGCCTCGCGAAACCTAATTAAGGGAATGCCGTGCAAAGAAGAAAAGCCCGGCAATAGGTCGGGGCTTTCGGAATTTCGGAAGTGCTGCGTAACAACAGCGGCATAGCCAAATTACGATGATGCAGCGGGAATGCGTGCCTAGCGCACCACGGACTTCTGCGTCCGCACGGAAATCCAAAGGGGGTTCTCCGAATGAATTCTATTACCTTCGCTCCAGGGGCTGGTCATCGGCGAGTAGACGAACGCACAGCATCGACTGGACGGATCGCTGAAGGCTTTTCCGGGCTTCCCGAACGCGTAAGTCATCGGCATGTTCTAACAGCTTTTAAGCGTGCCGCTCCCTACATTGGTGTACCATCTCGCCTTGTGCATGCGGTTGACACACTGATGAGTTGGTCGCGGGAGGTAGACTGGAGTGAGGGACAGCGCCCGATTGTCTTTCCCTCTAACGAAACGCTCAGTCAAAAGCTTGGAATTGGTATTCGGCAGCTTCAAAAGCTGCTGAACAGTGCAACGCGGTGGGGTCTGATTTCACACCGCGACAGCGCCAATGGCAAGCGTATCGGAGCAAGGGGAAAAGACGGCCGGCTGATCTATGCTTACGGGATAGACCTTAGCCCGCTTGGCGTGCGCTACGATGAATTCGTCCGCATAGCTGACGAGGGGACAGAGGCGGACTTGCGCATAAATGTTCTTCGAAAGCGTCTTACCGCAGCCCGCCGCCGCATCAGCAGCCTGGTGCAGCTTATCATCGACGAGGAGATCGGAGGCGTCGATGCAACCGGCATCATCGAAAGCACTCAGTTAGCTACTCACCAGATGCGGAAGGTTCGGGATGAACGTCTGCTCCAAGCGTGTGTTTCAAAGCTAGAAGGGCATGCGGCAGCGCTCGATGGTCGCATCGGGACGTTTTCGGCGAGGGATAACACGGAACTGGAACTGGTAAAAGATTCACCCTCGGGTGACCTAAACGACACGCACTACACAACTACAAAACAACCACCCATTGCTAAAGCAACTTACCGTAGGAGCTTGGCGAAAGACGGTAGCGAGCGAGGCTACGACGTCCGTAACAACGAGCCGCAAAGTGACGTTGAGGCGGACCTAGCCCATCACGGCGTTGATCCGAGCTTTATTGCCGCTGTGGCTCCTGAATTCATTTCGTGTCCACCCGAGCAAATGACATGGGGTATCGTCATCGGTGACGCCGAGAGGCTCATTGCGCAGGCTGCAATCCCAGCCAATGTTTGGCGTGAGGCTTGTCGACTAATGGGTCAGAAAGGCGCGGCAGCCTCGGTTATCGCGACAGCCCATAAACACGTTCGAGGCGATGTCGACCGCCCTGGAGCGTATCTTCGCGGCATGAATAAAAACGCCGCCTCGGGAAAACTGAACTTGGGGCGGACTTTTCATGGCCTGAAGGACCACGCCAAAAGGCAACCAGTCCGATCGCTATCGAGCAGCTCTGACCTCCGATCCGTAGGCCAGCTTTTGGCGACAGCGCTGAGGTCTGGAAGTCGGGTCGGGCCGGCATTGCTGTGAGGGAGGATAGGGTAACCGAAAGCACGAGGCCTAGCGTGTCCTTTCGTTGTACCCTGACGAGATCCGCCGATCGCGACCGATTGAACCGCCAAAGCTCGTGCTTTCAGTTACCCTATGTTCGACTGGGGGTGATTCGAGAGGATAGAATGGTAAGAAGGGGGTGTATTGCAAAGGGGATCGATGATGGCGAAATCACCAGCGATAGCGCGGCAGATTTCACTGTTCGACATGGACAGCCCGCTTCACGGAAAAGTCCGCGGCGAGCGGAGCATCATGGACTACCCGTTCTTCGTGCTTTCGAAGAATGCGCACCTTGAGCCTATCGAGTACAAGCATGACCAGGTGACCATTCAGATCCGGCCAAGCGCAACCGGTGTTGCGACAATGTGGGACAAGGAAATCCTTTTGTATGTTGCCTCCCTCGTTGCGCAGGCGATAGCTGATGGCCAGATCTCAGATGAGGACGTGACTTTTTCAGCTCATGACTTTTTTCGCATCACCGGAGTCGAGCGACCATCAGTACGCGATTACCGGCGCTTTGGTGAAGCGTTAGAACGCCTTCAGGGCACTCAGATAAAGACTAATATCGAGACCGGATCAAAAATCGACCGGGGCTGGTTCTCGTGGCTGTCCGAGGCGCAGGTCGAGTACGAGAAAATGGCGAACGGGGACGAAGTCCTTCGCTATGTGCGCGTCCGCCCATGCAATTGGCTATACCGTGCAATCAAACGTGACCAGCGGATCTACCATTATCACCATGACTATTTTCGTTTGGGTGCAATCGAACGTCGTCTTTACGAAATTGCCCATTGTTACTGCGAATCTGGTCCAATTGACATCAATCTTGAGGAGCTTCATCACAAAATTGGTTCTATGGGTCCAATGAAACGGCTAAAGCAGCTTCTCAAGAGCATTGAGGCAGAAAACCGGCTACCAGAGTATGACGTCAGCTTGATCGAGGTCGTATCCGGCGAACGAACAGACTCGCTCGGTCGTCGCCGTAAATCCGTCGCCACTTCGGTTCGCATGAAGCCTAGGCAGAGGTCCATTTCTGCTTAGAAGTGCTGCATCGCGGCGACCCTAGTGTAACCCGCTGGGCGATTATAGATTGGTGAAAGCGAGCCAGCTGGCGACGTCAGCCGCGACCAGTTCGCGATAATATTTGAGACGTAAGCCTGTGTTTCGGTGATGCGCGGGACCATGCCGCCGCGCACGCGACTTGGACCTGCGTTATACGCGGCCAGCGCCAAGTGAACTTGCCCAAAACGATCAAGCTGTTGGCGAAGATAGCGCGCACCACCCCGCAGATTCTCCAAGGGATTGTAGCGGTTCACCCCGAGGCCTATAGCGGTGCTAGGCATCAGCTGTGCCAGACCGTAGGCATTCGCGCTGGATATTGCGATCGGATTGTACCCGCTCTCTCGCATAATGACGGCATCGAACAGGCCCGTCGGGATACCTTGCTCGCACGCAATGGCGCTCATCATGCCGTAATATGCTGCACGACGGGCTTCGGCGCTTCGCGGAAGAAAACCAGAGGACTGATAGGATAGGGGCGTGCATCCAGCCCGAAATGCGACGGGCGCAATCATGGCGGCGTTACCGCGAAGCCATGCCGGCACTAAGATTGAGGATGTCGAGGGCACGGCCCCTATCGCTCCACTCCCTCCTCCATCGCCCAGTGCCGGTTGTGATGCTGCAGCTTCCAACTCTTGCTGCATTCGGAATTGAACGTAGCGGCGACTGAGGTCGTGAACCTCGAACGATGCCGGTAACGACAGCGCCACGAGCGCTTGTCCTTTTTCGGCGCTTATCGATGCGGATGCAGACTCCTCGACGGGGCCGTCTCTCATCATCGAAATGAACTGCACCTTGCGAAGCCCCCCCCGTTTCGGCGTCGCGAGTGCCTGAGACCCGACGATCAGACCTGCGCAAAGGCCAATTAGAGCGACTGGATAACGCACGGCCCCCCCCTAACGAACGTGATATCGAAGAGTTGGCATCGTGCAATATGCGCTTGTCAAGACCACCAGACGTGCCGAAACTGCCTCGACTAAGCGCCTGAAGGGCACTCGAGCATGTGGTTGATCCACCGCGAAACCGACGGAAAAAGCAGGGACAGGATCCCGCTGCCAGCACCCCTGCACGAGGCGCTAGTGCGCTGGTATGTCGGTGAGGGTTCCTTCCATGACGAACAAGCGGGGGTCACTCTCGTCCAAAATGCCAGGATAGGTCATCGTTGGATCGCCTGCGGGTGCCTTGGCCTGGATAAAGCCCCTCCTATCCTGACGCCGGCTTACCTTTCCGAAGCCGAGACCTACTATTTGCGCCGGTTGACGAGCACCAAACGCCCCGAGCACCGCCCTGATTGTCCATTTTTCCGCGATCAGGCGACCAACCGGATTACAGAGGTTAGGTCGCACAACACGCCGACTGATCCACCGTCGGGCTTTTTTGAGGTTCTCCGGCCGGCGCCTGAGAAGCTTGCACAGCGACCTGATGACGACAGCCTGGACGATCGGACCCGCAATGCCTCGACCCGCGGCTCGCGCGGCTTCTTTGGCGTCTGCTGGACAGCGCGGGTTGCAACACGATCGCCCCGTTGGGAATGGCCTACGAATGGTCGATTAGGGAAGAGTTCGCAGCGCTGGGTCGCGCGGCCGGAAAGATCGAGATCGCGCCGGGAGTCGAGCTGGCTCGCGCTTTTTGGACACACGCCCGACCGCTCGAGACGAACACAGTCTACGGCACCCTTCGCGCGTTGGCGACAAAATGGCCCAAGACGCACGCGCCACAAGGCTTCCTGGCGCTTTACGCGAAATCGATCAAAGGCAACGAAATCCATGTGCCTGACGGCGACCCAGTCGCTATCGCGACCAGGGTTCAGTCGCCGTCGATCCGGGGCAACCACATCACTGGACCCTACATCGTTCTGATTGTAGCCGGAGAGTATCCAGAGGCACGCGGCTTTGCGCCGCTGCGGGCTTACGCTCAACCGATCTACAACGGCCGGATGTTCGTACCGGTGGAATCCGATTTTGAGCGGCGGGCACTGCGCGCCATCCTGCATACCCAACGCGAGTTGCACACATGCGGCGTCGACCTCGCTATTAACAAACCACTGTTCGACACCATGACGCCGCACGGTCCGTGTCGACCTGACTTTATCCTGGAGGCAAGGTCGCGAGTGACGGGAGAGCTACGGACAGTGGTGGTCGAAGCCATGGGTTTCGATAGCGAGGATTATGAGGCTGCGAAGGGCGTCACTCACCCACGTATGGCCGTCCTCGGTGACCTTGTGACACTTGATAGATCGGAAATGGACCAAGATCTGGCGTCGACCAAACTGCTCCGGGTCCTCAATATTTAAGCGCTCAGCTCCAAGTCATTGTAGCTGCGAAATAGCTAACGATTCCAAGCGTTACCGGGGTCGACAGAAGATAAAGCTTTTGCCAGCGCCACCATGCTTTTGGCAGGAATAGAACGGCACCACGAACACTCCGCACATCTTCCCAGGCCTTATCCCGGTACATTCCATGGATCGTCACGGATACCGACATCGCCATAGCGATGGCGCAGCACATAGCAGCCGCCAGATAAATGGCGATCCAGTTGGCAATCTCGACCTGCGAAAACTGGTTCATCGACACCTCGGATGAAAAGGGCGCGGTCGACAAACCAGCGCAGAATGATTCTAGTTCCCAAGCTCCATACCGATGACGTTTTAGCAGCGGGTAAACGCCGCGACGTCGCGGTGATTCCTTAAATGCGGAGTGGAGAGAGAGGGGTGGAAAGGCGGGGTCACGAAGAGATGGCTCCAGCATCCCTTGAACTTTGGGCGGACCGTTAACGGCTCGCCTTCAAACGAGGCATTTCGCCATGGAACGCTATCTCCTGTTCATCAGAGATGCGGGTAAAACCGACCGCACCGATATACATCCAAGCGAAAGGGACGCCCGAAAAGCGCTCGCCGCTTATGTCCGCCAGCGCTTGGGTCAGAAGGACGCTATCGCATCGCTCGAAGACGACGAGGCGATCGACGTCTACTTTGAGCGCGAGGCGGCTGATTACGTAATCGCCCGGATGCGCAAGCCCGTACCGAGCAATGGTATTCCATCATGACGCTAATCGCTCGCCGCCCATCCCAGCAGCTGGTCGACCTGGTAGGAGCACTTGGGGGCTCTTGGCATGGGAACACCGCAATGTGCCGATGCCCTGCGCATGCCGACGGTATACCAAGCCTTTCGATCAGGCAGGGTGACCGCGGCTTGCTGGTCACCTGCTTTGCGGGATGCGATGTCGGTGACATCCTGCGCGAATTGGACCGGATACCGCTTGGTCGCCGCTATGATCCCCCGGCTCCGGCGCAGGCGATGGGCACGGCCAATATTGACCGGCTATGGAATGAGGCGGTCAGTGTGACCGGGACCATGGCGGAACGCTATCTCGCCTCCCGGGGACTGTTGCCGGCGCCGAGCGACGTTCGCTTCCACCCGCGCTGCCCGCTCGGCCCCAAACCGGTGACGGTGTTCAAGCCGGCGTTGCTGGTTGGAGTGCGTGAAGCACAGCGTCTGATCGCCTTCCAACGAATATTCCTGAAGGCTGACGGTGGCTATTCCGAGAAGGCAACGCTCGGCTCGCTGGGGAGCGGTGTATGGCGTGGCGGTGGAGTTGGTGCGACCATTGGCCTCGCCGAAGGATTCGAGACAGCGCGCGCCTGGTCGCAGATCCGTGGATTGCCCTGTTGGGCGACGCTCGGCTCGCGCCGTCTCGATCTTGTGACGATCCCTGACAGCGTTACCAAGCTGATCCTTGCCGGTGACAACGATGTGCCCGGACATCGCGCGGTAGCGCGGAGCATCGCCCGCTACGCCAACGCCAACCGGATGATCCGCGTCGACTACCCGCAAGGCCACAAGGACTGGGCCGAGGCCCTCAAGGCGGCAGAGAGAGGAGGGGGAGGGAGGCGGTGAGCTGTCGGATTGGCAGCCAACCGAAGGAACCCTGCCATGTACGATCTGCTCGATCTCCCGCCCGTCAACGATCACAGCGCAGCGGAACGCATTGCCGGATTACTGGCGGCCGGCACCCCGATCGCCCGCCGAAATCTGAATGAGGCGATGATAGCTGCGTTCGGCGGATCTGATGCCGACGGTCACTGGACCCAGCGCGACAGCTTCGAAATGCTTGAACACGGCATTGCTCTCCACCTCGCGTCGCGGCCCTACCAACTCAAGGCTTTGGCGGACGTGGCACAGGCATCAGCGGTCATGGCGCTGCTGCCAACCCAGACGGTACGCAGCGAGGAGCAGATCAACCTCCAGCAATTCTCGACCCCGATCGATATCGCAGCGATCGCGGTACTGATGGCGGCGATCGGTCCGAACGACATTGTGCTTGAACCCAGCGCCGGCAACGGTCTCCTGATCGTCCAGGCTCCGGTGTGCGCCAGCCTGCAGCTGAACGAGATCGATGCCAAACGGCGAGAACGTCTTGCCGGTATATTCCCCGACGCGATCGTCACCGGGCATGACGGCGCGGCACTGGTCAGTCTGCATGCGCGCATGCCGCGGCCGACGGTGGTGGTGATGAATCCGCCCTTCTCGCGCAGTGTTGGCCGCGGTGAAGACGACCTTGCCGCGCTGCGCCATCTGCAGGCCGCAATCCGCCGCGTCGCGAAAGGCGGCCGGGTCGTGGCGATCATGCCCGACTGGTTCACGCCCCGCGCGCGGCTGAAGGCGGCGTATGAGGCGGTGCTGACGGGTTGCACCGTCCGGACGTCGCTGCGGCTGGAGCATTGCTACCGCAAGCATGGCACGGACATCGCTGTGCGGCTCTACGTCATCGACAAGGTGGCGGGCGGCACGTCACACGTCGTGGTCCAGCGCAGCTCGGTCGCGGACTTCCTCGACGCCGTCACCGTCCCACCGCGCGTCGCCCTGGTGGGCGATACCACGATAGCGATGGCGCCGATCGCCAAGCCCAGCCTGTTCGGCGCAGCGCGTCAGGCCAAGGCGACGGTAGCTCGGACCTATCATGCGCCGGTTCGCAACAACGTCCTGCCGGTCGCCTATCAGACGCTTCCGACGCCCGCGCCCCTAGCCGAACAGGTCGGCTGCTACCTGCCCTACCGGCCGAGCCGGATCGTATTCGACACGGCCGGTGACCACCCGACCGCCCTGGTCGAGTCCGTGGCGATGGGCTCGATCCCGGCACCAATCCCAACCCATGTCGCACACCTCCCCGAACGGACCGTCACCGAACGGATGTTGTCGTCGTCGCAGCTCGAAACGGTCGTCTATGCGGGGCACGCCTGGAACCAGATGCTGCCCGGCACCTTCAAGCCTGCCGACAAAGGCGTTGGCCTTACTATCGACGAGACGGGAAGCCGCTACCGCAAGGGCTTCTTTCTTGGCGACGGCACTGGTGCGGGCAAGGGCCGGCAGGTCGCTGCCTGCATCCTCGACAACTGGCTGCAAGGCCAGCGCCGCCACATCTGGGTCTCGAAGAACGAACCGTTGCTCGAAGACGCGCGACGCGACTGGACCGCGCTTGGCGGCATGTCCGGCGACGTGCAGCCGGTGTCGAACTGGAAAATCGATCAGCCGATCAATCTGACCGAGGGCGTCTTGTTCGTGACCTATCCGACGCTTCGGTCCATGCGCTCCGACAATAGCCGCTTGCAGCAGATCCTCGATTGGGCCGGCACCGACTTTGACGGCGTCATCGCGTTCGACGAAGCGCACGAGATGGGCGGCGTTGCGGGCGGCGAGGGTGCCATGGGCAAGAAGGAAGGATCCCAGCAGGGCGTCTGCGGCGTCCTCCTCCAAAACAATCTGCCAGGTGCTCGCGTCCTCTACGCTTCGGCAACCGGGGCGTCCGACGTCAACAATCTCGCTTATGCCGTGCGGCTCGGCTTGTGGGGACCGGAGGCGGCGTTTGCCGACCGCGAAGCGTTCATTGCCGAGATCCGTAAGGGTGGCATCGCAGCGATGGAGCTGGTCGCACGCGACCTCAAGGCGCTTGGCCTATATACGTCTCGCGCACTCAGCTTCGCCGGCGTCGAGTACGATGTGCTGCGGCACGCGCTGACCCCGGCACAGATCGAGATCTACGACACCTATGCGAAAGCGTGGAGCGTCATTCACCAGAACATGGAAGAGGCGCTGGAATTGACCGGCGTCGTCGACGGCCTGGAAAAGGCTACTCTCAACAGCGGTGCGAAGGCGTCAGCTCGCTCACGGCTGGAATCGACCAAGCAGCGCTTCTTTGGCCAGGTCCTGCTCTCGATGAAGCTGCCGACCGTAATCGCCGCTGTCGAACAGCATCTGAAGGCTGACCAGTCCGTGGTGCTGCAGCTGGTGACAACCGCAGAGGCGATCCTTGATCGTCGCCTTGCGCAGATGTCGGCTGAGGAGCGCGCGGACCCCGTCGTAGACCTCTCGCCCACCGAATATGTCGCAGATTATCTCACACGTGCCTTCCCGACGCGGCAGATGCAGACCTTCACGGACGACACCGGCACCGCCCGCTCGCTGCCGATGAGCGACGTCGACGGCAACCCGGTCCACAACCCCGATGCGATCGCGGCGCGCGACCAGCTGCTCGAACACATCTGCGGACTGCCCCCCGTCAAGTCCGCACTCGATGCCCTGATCGAGCATTTCGGCACCGACATGGTAGCCGAGGTGACTGGCCGATCGCGGCGTCTGGTCCCGACGTCGGACGGCCGCCAGAAAATCGAGACTCGCTCCGGCCGTTCCAGCCAGGTTGAAGCCGCGGCGTTCATGGCTGGCAGCAAGCGCGTCTTGGTCTTCTCTGACGCAGGCGGCACCGGGCGCTCCTACCACGCCAGCCTCGATGCCAAGAACCAACAGCAGCGGGCGCACTTCCTGCTTGAACCGGGCTGGCGTGCCGATCGCGCGATCCAGGGTCTTGGTCGCACTCATCGCACCCATCAGGCGTCGACACCGCTATTCAGACCGGTGACGACCGACTGCAAGGGCGAGCTGCGCTTCACCTCGACGATCGCGCGACGGCTGGACAGTCTTGGTGCGCTAACACGCGGCCAGCGCCAGACGGGCGGCCAAAACCTGTTCGACCCGGCCGACAATCTCGAAAGCGAATACGCCAAGGATGCGCTCCTGACCTGGTTCGCGCTGCTCGACGCTGGCAAGCTGACCAGCACGACGATGGACGACTTCTGTTCGCGCACCGGGCTCGAGTTGCACGACAATGACGGCGTTCTGAAGGAAGACCTGCCGCCTATCCAGCGTTGGCTGAACCGACTGCTGGCGCTTCCGATCGGCATCCAGAACCTGATTTTCGATGAATTTCTCTCGCTCGTGGAGACCCGCATCGCCGCTGCCCGCGAGGCCGGAACGCTCGATGTAGGGGTCGAGACGATCACCGCCGATACCGCGACCGTCATCGACGATACGCTGTTGCGCACGGATCCACAGTCGGGTGCGACCTCGCATCTCCTGACGATCGAGATTGCTCGTCGTCGTAATCCCATCTCCCTCGAACGGATCCTCGACATCGCCAAATGGCAGGACGACGTTGCGTTCGTGGTCAACGCCCGGTCTGGTCGCGTTGCTCTGCGCACGCGTGCGCGGTCGTGGATGGACGACGACGGTCAGCCGATCGCACGCATTGAGCTGCAGAGACCCTGCAGGCGCGAATATTTGCGCGAGGCAGACCTGCTGGAGAGCGCATGGGACGTCGTCGACCAGGCCACGTTCATCGCTAAGTGGACCGAGGAGGTCACGGAAGCGGCCGACCAGATCGATACCGAGACGATCCGGTTGGCGACCGGCCTGCTGCTACCGATCTGGTCGGCACTTCCGTCGGACCATCTGGCGGTAAACCGGATCGCCGATGCAAACGGTAATTCCTGGCTCGGCCGCCTCGTCTTCGACAAGCACGTCGTTCAACTCTACACCAAACTGGGCATCGCCAAGACCGACGACCTGCCTGTCGATGCGATCGCAAGCTCAGTCCTCTCCGGCCGGAGCGTCGAAGTCGCGCAGCCGTTTCCCATGACCATCAAGCGGGCGATCGTGAACGGCAAATCGCGGGTAGAGATCATCGACGCGCCAGTGTCCCAGCTGCCGTGGCTGAAGTCGATCGGCTGCTTCTCGGAGATCATCGCTTACCGAACCCGGGTCTTCGTGCCGGTTGCCGAGGCGGAAGCAATCTTGAGCCGGCTCCTGAAGCGGCCTTGATAGACAGCCACGATGGGTTTCGTATAAATCATCATATGGCCGGGAGAGGGCGAATGAACGTTAACCCGTGTGGAGGTGCTAAGCTTCTCCCGTCAATGCCCAGGAGGACGGCATGCGTGCTTTCGTAACATTCAGCTGCGTGGCCCTTGCGCTAATGTTTCTAGGACCATTTGCCGGTTCCTTTGGTGATCCCGAGCTTGGTCGGGTAGCTGGGGGCGCGGCCGACCCTATAATTGGGCTCCTGCAAACCCAAGTCTTTCGCCTCACTATGGTGGTTATGGTAACTCTGTACGGCGTCGTTCTCGCGGTTCAGAGTTTGCGGAAAGAAGGCAAGGCATCGCGATCACCTGACGCGACATCAGATCGAACGCCACCAGCAATCAGCCTTTCTCCGGCTGTCATAGAAATTCGCAAACGTATCGATACTGCGATTGGCCGTATGAACCTGCTCCCTTTCGAGACCGTCCCGGTAGCGACAAAGATCGATCTCGAGGACATCCAGGGCTCACATCTACCCGGCCTCGAGGCCGCACATCGGAAGGCGCGAGCTGTCTATCCGGACACAGGCCCACAGGCGGAGGCACTGGATCGCGATCTGGCGACGTCGCTAGATCTGATCGCGTCCCGGCTCGACGAACTTCTGGAGGAATGCGGCCGAGAGGCACAAGGCGACTTTGCGACCCAACGTCGCTTCGTCGAACTGCGCCATCCCGTCGCGTCCGATGGACCTCTCGCGCTGCCAAAGGTCACACTGGTTGACGCCCGTTCCTGAGAACGAGCGCAGGTCGTGATTTACTCAGCCTCGGTTGAAGCCGCCTTCGGCGCTCGGCGCGTCTTGGTCGCGGCTGGCGCGGTGCTCGCCTTCTGCCCTGGCTTGCGACCGAGCCCGATCTTCTTCGCCATGGCACGACGGCTTTCGCTGTAGGCTTCGGCAACCATCGGATAATCGGCCTTGAGGCCATATCGCTCGCGATACTGCTCCGGCGTCAGGCCATTCGTCGAAAGATGACGGCGCAAGGTCTTGTACGGCTTGCCGTCGATCATGCTGATGATGTGGTCCTTGCTGGCGAGCGACTTCCGCGCCGTGACGGCTGGCGTATGCTCCTGAGGTGCAGCCTCAGGCGTAGCCGCTTCCCCGCCGTCGCCAAGCGAGGCGACCGCTGCGTGCATTGATTTCAGGAACGCTGGGACGTCTTCAGGCGACGTCCGCGTGTTCGGGTTGCTCAACCACGCGATGGTCAACTCGGTCGCAAGCTCAACAACGTTCGTATCAGTATTCATAAAGTCGTCCGTACATCCAAACACACCGATTGTCGGTAGCTTCCAGATAGTCCTGTTTGAAAGGTCGGCAATACTGAAGCCACGACGACAGGATCATCCCGGGACAACCAAAACGCCAAGGAGGGAGGGGGAAGGGAATAGGTGTCCGAAAATGGTCGGATGCTCGAAAAAACGAAGGGTGCTTTCCCCATGATCCAGTCCGTCAAGCTCTCGAAGCTCCGCCTCTCCGCCAGCAACGTCCGCACCGCACCGGATGAGACGCTGCAGATCGAACCGTTCGCTGCCGATCTCGAAGCCCGCGGTGTTCTGCAGAACCTGCTCGTTACGCCCGTCTCGCGGCCCCGCGGAATGTTCGAGGTGTTCGATGGCGGCCGGCGCTGGCGTGCACTCAATCTGCTCGTCGAGCGCGGCGTCATCGATCCCGAGAAGTACGAGGTGCCGGTACGGATCATGAAGGGAGACGATGCCGAACTGACTGAAACCTCGCTCGCTGTCAGCTTCCAGCATATGAAGCTGAGCCCTGCCGAGGAATGCCGCGCTTTCCAGCATTTCTTGAACGGCAGCACCGATATCGACGGCGTTGCCAAGCGGTTCGGCGTAACGCGCCGCTTCATCGAGGGTCGTCTGCGCCTGGCTGACCTTGCCGAGCCGATCTTCGCCAAGCTGGCAAGCGGCGACCTCACCCTCGACATGGCCAAAGCCTACGCGTCGACCAGTAGCCATGAAGCACAGCTTCGCGTCTGGTCGACCTATGGCTCGATGTCGCATTACAACGCCGACACCATTCGCCGGATCATCGCGACCGATATGATGCGCGCCAACGATCCGATCGCCCTGTTGGTCGGCGTCGAGGCCTATGAAGCTGCAGGCGGCGTCGTCGATCGCGACCTCTTCAGCAATGACGGCGAGCGCTGGCTGCAGCCCGACGTAGCGCGGTCTCTGGCAGCCACGCTGATGGAAGCCGAAGCGGCAAGGATCGGCGAGGAACGTGGTTTGGCGTGGATCCGGCCGATCGCCGGTCACAGCACCTGGGACGCCGCGCGCAGTCTCCACCGGATCAGCCTGCCCGAGCAGCCGATGACGCTCGAGGAAGCCGAACGCGCCGAGCAGATCGAACAGCGCATGGCTGAACTGCACGACGAAATGCAGAACGAAGAGCTGGCCGACGAAGCGTTCACCGCGCTGGAAACCGAGAACGATCGCCTCGCTGAGGAACTCGAAGCGCTCGATCGCCGCCCGTCCTTTCTTCCGCCCGAACTCGCCCCTCGCGTCGGTGCCTTCCTGACGCTGTCGCAGTCGGGCACGATGGTCCTGGACGAGACCTATTACAGCGAGACGCCGATCCGGGTGACGGTGGTTGAACCGGAGCCGGTCGACGGGGACGTTGAAGGCGGGCAAGCCAATGACGAAAGCGATGATGGCGATGCCGCCTCTGATCGCGTCGTTCAGGCCCCCACCTTCCGCATCGAGGAGGACGCCACGACCGCGACTACGGGTAACAACGACAAGGTCGTCGATCCCGACAATGCCGCGCCGGGTGGCAAGGCACTCAGCCAGGTTCTCAGCGACCAATTGGCCATGCAGCGGCGCGACGTTCTCGGTGCGGCGTTGATCGCCAGTCCGGGGCTGGCACTGGACTACATGCTCTTCGCAATGGTCGACGGGCGCCGGGGGGCCTCCTCGAACGATGGCACGACGATCCGGGCCGACCGGCCGCAGGATCCGATCCTGTCGAGCAACATGCCGGCATCACGCGCACGCGACTACCTCTGCGAGGTGCATGACGGGCTCGACGCGTCGTGGACGGAATCCAACGACCAGGTCGTGCGGTTCGAGGCATTCCGCGCGCTCGGCGACGAGGTGAAGTCGGCGTGGATTGCTTACATCGTCGCGACGTCGCTGGAGGCCAAGATCGCCTACGGCTCGAACCGGCAGAATCCGCTCCATGGCCGCCTCGCCAACATCCTCGATATCGACGTTGCCAGCTGGTGGCGGCCGACTTCGGAAAACTTCTTCGACCGCGTGTCCAAGGGATCACTGATCTCGCTGCTCCATGAGGTGGGCGGACCTGCTCTGTCGAGCCGCCATGCGACCGAGAAGAAGCCCGAAGTCTCGGCATCGTGCCAGAAGCTGTTCGGTGGTGACGCGATCGTCGAGCCGGAGATCAAGGAAGCCGCGCTCAAATGGCTGCCGACTGCAATGTGCTTCACGAACCCGGTAACCAACGCCGAGGCCGGGGACGCTGACGAGCAGCAGGGCAATCTTGCCGACCTGATCGAGGGGGGAGACGACCAGATCGATCCCGACGCCGGAAACAGCGAAATTGGCGGAGACGATCTGGCTGCGTTGATTGGTGACGGTCCGGAAGACGGCAGCGAGCACCAGGAAGGCGACGTCGACGCAGGTCAGCTGGAACATCACAACGACGACGCCGTGACGGACGAGATCGTCGCGGTCGAGTAGCGCACTCGACGATCTCTATCTGAGCACCCTCACTGCCGGCCCGCGCCACCTCGCGGTGCCGGCAGTGTCTTTTCACCTCGTCGAAGAGGACAGCGCCATGACCGCTGCAACCCGCGATATCGCGGCCGACATCACCGCCACCATCATTGCCAAGCTCGAGGCGGGCACCACGCCCTGGCAACGCCCGTGGTCGATCATTGGCGAGAGCGGCAGACCGCTTCGCCATGAAGGCGTCGCCTATAACGGCATCAACGCGCTCTGGTTGTGGGCTACCGCCGACACCTATGGCTATCAAAGCCGGTACTGGATGACCGCTCGCCAGGCGCGAGAGCTTGGCGGGGAGGTACGCCGCGACGCCCGGCCATCCTTCTCTGTGTACGCCTCGACGTTCCGCAAGGCCGGCGTCCCCAGCCTGCTCGGCATGTCTGCCGACCGCATGATCCGGTTCCTACGGTCCTACGTCGTCTACAACGCCGACGAGATCACGGGACTGCCGGACTATTACTACCCCGTCCCCGTGCCCCCGACCCCGCGGCTTCTGTCGGACCGACAGGACCGGATCGATGCGTTCTTCGCGGCCGTGCCGTCGAAAGTCCGAAATGGCGGCGACCGGGCCTTCTTTGATCCAACCTTCGACTATATCCAGATGCCGCGGCCGGGCAGCTTCCGATCGGCCGACGCCTATGCCTCAACCTTGGCGCACGAAAGCTGTCACTGGACTGGCCACCATTCCAGACTCGACCGCACGTTCGGCAAGCGCTTTGGTGACAAGGCGTACGGCGTCGAAGAGCTCGTCGCCGAACTTGGCTCTGCAATGGTCTGTGGCGATCTCGGCCTCGCAACCGAGATCCACGACAGCCACGCCTCCTATCTCGCCAGCTGGCTCGGTCTGCTCCGTGCCGACAAGACCGCGATTTTCCTCGCGGCGACCAAGGCCGAACAGGCCTTTTCGTATCTGCGCGCTTTCTCAACCGAAGCGGTCGACACCGCTGCGACGCGGCTCGCCGCATGACCCACAAAAATCGGAGGATACGACATGGGTTGGCTCTCAATGACCAGCGCTGGCATGGGCGGACATGCCACGCCCAAGGCCTATCTCGACGCACAGTTCACCTACAGTCGCACGGACGATGGTGGCGGCACGCGCGGCATGCGCGTCATCGACAGCGCGTTCGTCGGAAACCGCGTCTGGTATGCCGCAACTGAAATTATCGAAGGCGGCGAGGTGCAATATGTGATCGCGCTGGTGTGCCTGGTTCGCTGGAATCCGAACGCAAAAGACCACTACATCTTCGCATACAAAGATATGGAGGAGTCGATGGGCCCCTGCGAGGCCGGATGCCCTGCGAGGATCCTGCGCCTCCTGTCTCCGACCGCGAAGGAAAGCGCGCTCGACTGGCGGCGCCGATGCCTTGCTCGGTTGCGCCTCCACGCCCGCAAGGTGGACGACGGAATGCGGATCAGGTTTCCCCGATCGATCAAGTTCAGTGACGGACATAGCGGTACCGAATTCATCGTCGTCAAACGGGGTGAGAAAATCACTTTCCGGAACGGTGCGGGACACGGGCGCTATCGCATATCCCACTTCCGCGACCTGTCCTGGTCTGTCGTGCCCGAGACCAAGATACACCGCACGGTCTTCGCAGCGTCGCCCCCTTCTGCAAAAGCAGCATGATGGAATTGCCCATGTCCGATGACACCCCTCTTTCGCCGCTGCGCCGCATATTGTGCAGCCATTCGAACGCTCTTCGCGTCGCAGCCTGGATGCAGGCGGACGGACTCGAGACTGCGGTGGTCGCGACCCATGAACCGTTGCAGCCATGGCGGATCGTCGACGCGGTTTTGCTCTCGATCGAGGATACGCGCGTATGCGCGTGATCCTTGGCCTCACCCTCCTTGTTGCGGCCTGCGGGCAAGCCGCACCCCAGGCCGAAGACCAGTCCACAATTCGCGCCGACGGCCGAGCCATCGATGGGGATACAGTCTCCTTCGACGTTCGCCTTTTCGGTGCAGACGCCTTCGAGAAACGGCAATTATGCCGCAACTCGAATGGCTGCTGGCCATGCGGAAAGGCGGCGCAGGATTACGCCTCGAAGCTCCTGAAGACCGGGACCAGCACCATCCGGTTAACCGGGAAACAGAGTTACGGGCGGCCAATCGGAACGGTGGAAATCGACGGCCAGGATCTCGGAGAAAGCATGATTGCAGCCGGCCTCGCCGTCCCTGCGACCAGTTATCTCAAAAACGATCCGGAACGGGCAGAGCGGTATGTCGCTGCTTATGAACGCGCCGAGGCCAGCCATGCCGGCGTCCATGCCGGCTATTTCACCGATCCGACCAAGTGGCGCCGCGGTGAGCGCCTCTCCTGCGAAAGCCGCCCCCGAGATAAAGGGACGCGCTGAAAAACGGGAGAAGAGAGGGAGAGAACGGGCATCGATCTAGGAGAAGACCATGCCCAATTTCGCCTCCACGCCCGCTCCCGTGCATACGCTCTGGGACACGCCCGACATGGCAACCCAGCGCCTGCCAGGGGTCTGGTGGGTTACGACGCCCTCACACGGCGGGTTTGTCCTGTCTGATGAGCGCCAGGCGGCAATGCCGGAAGCTCTCCGCCTCGACAGCATCTATTACGAGGAGGATGTAAACTGGTCGCTGGTCGTCATCGGTTTCGAGGCCGAGTTCGCTAAGCTGAAGGATCAGAATTTCGACATCGAACGTGACCTGGCCCACCAAACTGCACGCCACTGGCGCCCTTGCCAGTACGGTGCATTCACCGGCGAGGTCATCACGCCGAGCGATAGTTACGTGCTCAAGAAAGTTGAAATTCTAGAAGCATCTATCGGCGAAATCGGCGTGCGGTCCGCGTCGGGGGATTGGGTGGATTGGGTGCCAAAGGGCAAAGTCGGCGTGACCGGGCAGCGCATCGCGGGATGCGATCATCTCGGCTTTGTCAGATATGAAGGACCGGACTTCACCGGCCTCTGCGATGCCGCGCGCTACGACAGCACGCGCCCGGTAAATACGTTCGCCGCGCTCGGTGTGGAGCTACTGCCATCACCCTAGCGATGGACGCATGACGAAGCCACGCCGAGCTCGCTCATGCCCTCCGGATACCGCGCCGGAGGTGTGATTAGCCGCCTGACGGCCGGAAAGATGTTTCCGAAAACCGGCAATATCTTTCTGCCGAGGCATGCCCACGCGCCCAGCCCTGAGGGGCTGACGACACGAACGCGAACCCGGTGATGCGGAGGAGAGAGGGGGGTGAGGGGAGTGCGCCAGAAAGGCGTGCGGACCTCATTCGGAGCATGCGTCGATGATTTACGATGTGCCTTTCCGCCACCAACAAGCGCTGGACCCAAGCGCCCTCACCACCGTCACCGCCACGCTACATGCGATCGGCAAGGCCTTGGAGGATTGTCGCAACGCCGGAGTGAGCCCGGACAGCGACCCTGCAGTGGTATTGCTGACGCGGCACATGGCCACCGTGTCGAGCAATCACGCAGACGCAGAGGTCCTGCGTGCAGCCTGCCATCGCCGGCTGCAGGAGCTGCAGCGCTTTCCGACCTTGTTGGCGCTGGCGATCAGAGGCGTTGAATATGACGTCGTCGCCAAAAACCGGTTTCACGAAGATGGCCGCGCGGCGATGCTGCAGCTGGCGATAGCACTCGGCCTTGCTCCGGAAACCTACACGGTGTGCAATTTCGAGGGCACCCCCGACCAGTCGGGTAACGTCCTGCTCGCCGCGGCCGATATTGCGGTCATGGTACAGATCGGGGGTCGGCACGAAGGACGCGAGGTGTCCTATCGCGCCGTGTCGGAGGGCCACCAGCAGCCAAACCGTTTCACCTCGATCCGGGACCTTCTGAAGCCTGACCGGTTCGCAGACCGGCTGTGCCGCGAGCTTGGCCTGAAGCGTGCCGCCACGCCGGCCAACCTCCCCATCCCGCTCGCCGCCTGAAGGGACACCACGATGGAAATCCTGCACGCCCTTGCCGTTGCCCGCGCTGACGCCGCCAATCTCGCCCGCTTCATCGAGCGCCGCGAACGCTTCCTCGACGCCCTCGATTGGCCGATGATGGGCGAAGAGCACGCACGCCAGTCGTCGATGCTCGATGATCTGCTCGAGGGGGATATGGCTGATGCCATTCTCTACATCGACTGGCTGGTCGACCGGTTGGCGGACGATGCCGGACCACTCCCCGGCGTACTCCGCTTTACGCCACGTCCGCGCCCGTGGCACGCTGAGTGGATAACGCTCGCTTCCTGACCGACTGGGGGATCAATTGATGAGCCGTCATACTTTCACCGGCAACGCCGGCACCACTGTCGCAATCGGTTGGGATCGACCGCTTGCGACGTTTTTCGTCCAGGTTTTGCGTCCTCACCCGACCATGGAAAGCGAGGATGACATGGTCGAATGGCAGGGCACGGAACCCGAAGAGTTACCGACCGCGGCCTCCGCGATTGAAATCGCAGCGCGCTATGCCAGCCTGCCGGACGACCTCGGCGCCACGCTCGAGACCGATCGCCTGAAGACGCTGGGATCGGCTGACGGACGAGCGCAACGCACGGTGCGCCCATTCCTCTATCGACCTTAAGGGCATCAGCTAGCGAATGTCCGGAATTGTGCGCGCAAAATTCCTGGCAGACCGGGAACGGCAATGAGTGGTGGACAGCGGACTGACTGCTTTTAGCGTCGCGGCATGGAAAGCTGCCATCGAGACGAGGCGACATGCACCTGACGACAAACCCTCAAAACGAGGTTGTCGTACACGTTCAAAAGGCGGCAGGGTTTGTCGTACATTTAGGGCCGATGTTGCCTACCTGGCCGATGTTTGGGCATCTACCTAGGGGAGGTGTCGCCTATCATGTGTTTTCCGACAGTCTCAAAACGCTGCGGCAGCCTATACCAGCGTCATGACCAAGATACCGGATACGCACAAGAGATCGCAGGTTTCACCGGAATCCTCATTTTTGCACCTGAACGACAGCGCCCGGCATCATCGGGTCGCCCGGAGCAATGACGAGGTAACGGCGCATGTCGCCTTTCGCGTCGCTGACGATCTGGCGGAGCGGTCCGAGCGTGTTTACTATCGCGCCGCCCGCCGGATTGGTCATGAACTTCGCCAGAGGCTGGATCACGCCGCTGCCATCAGCGTGGGAGGATAGTCCAAGGACATAGGGCATCTTTGGGCTGAGGCCCGCAACCGCCGCCTGCAAAATCTGGACCTGGCCTTGATCGAACAGCGTGACCTGGCTGCGCCCAGTCCCGGATAGAGTCAGCTGGATCTTCATGCCGGCCTGCGCGAGCGGCACCAGGTTTGCACGGCCATCGCCTACCGGCACCGCGCCGGAAACATATGCCACGCCTTGCGGCCCCTGACCGATCGGAATTGTCTCGATGACGGTGTTGCTGGCGGTATCGATCGCCGCGACCGAATCGGCGTTCTCCAGCCCGACATACATCCGCGTGCCGTCGCCCGACGGCCAAAGGCCATGAGGAAGCGCGCCGACCGGAATGCTCGCGACCTGCACGAAGTCGGTAGTGCGGAATACCTTGACGACGTTCTCGGTGCCGACCGTTACATAGGCGAACTGGCCGTTCTTATTGCGGGCGATATTGACGTGGTTGGTGATCGCGCCGGTATCGAACGTCTTCAGCACTGCGAAGGGCGGCTTGGCGTCAAACACCATGACCTTGCCGACGTCCTTCAGCGTCAGCCAGACCTGCGTGCCATCGGGCGTCGCGGCGATGTCAGGGCAGAACGGGCTCGCCTGCTTGACGCGACCGACGATCTTCTTCGAGGCGGTGTCGATCACCACGGTCTCGGGTGTGAAGCTCGAACAGACGTAACCGTATTTTCCGTTCGGCGAGAAGATCGTCATGCCGGGGCCGTTGGGGACGGGGATGCGCGTGGTCGGCGCGAAGGTCTTGCCGTCGAGCACCTGGATATAATCCTCGCCGCGCACCGCGACCCAGACTTCGCGACCGTCGGGGCGGAAGAACGCTTCGTGCGGCGATCGGCCCACATAGGTCGTGTGCTTCACGGCATTGGTCGCAGTGTCGATGAACGTCACCGAGTTCGAGCCGATCGAGATTACCACCAGCGTCTTGCGATCAGGCGAGAAGCCCATGCCGTGCACGAGCAGCTGTCCTTTGTAGAGCGGGCTGAGGTTCGAGGGGGTCTGGTCGCCGAGCTTTATCACGCCGAGCAGCGTGTTGGTCGACGGATCGATCACCGACACGGTGTTGGAGAACTGGTCCGAAGTGTAGAACCGATCGTGCGCGCTAACAGGGATGTCGGGGGTCGCGTTCGGTACCTGCTGCGCAAATGCCGGGGCCGAAAAAGACAGGGCAGCACAGGCGGTTAAGGTAAAACGCTTCATGGACGGTCTCCGTGATGGGGGTGACCGGTCGCGGTCGGTTCAGTGTGAAGCGGCAACGCGCCGCCTTCGGATAAGATGCCCTGCATCACCGCGATTTCTTGACGCTGTTCGACGATGATTCCCTGGGCGAGCCGGCGCAGGCGTTCATCCTTGCCGAACCGCAGTTCGACTTCGGCCATGTCGATCGCGCCCTGATGATGCGGGATCATCATCTTTGCGAAGTCGCGATCGGGATCGCTCGAATAACCGGTCATCATCGCGCCGTGCATCCGCGCCATCGCCGCATCCATTGCGGACGCGAAACCGTCCGTTTGCGCTAAAGCACCCGTCGATACGGACACGGCTATCGCCGTTAGCAAGGCCGTGCGAGATTTCATCGTCATGCCTTTAGTGTTCCCATTTATGACACGCGAGCGATGAATGCCGAGCGTGACAGCGTAAGTAATTGCGGCGCAGCCGCCGGTCCAACGCATAAGCATGGTCGTTCCGATCATCTAACAAGAACGGTAGGCGATCTATGATCGCGTTTTCGTATTGAAACCATCGCGACTATGCGTTGGACGCGAGGGACATATCGGTCGATCTAGCGGCATCGGACTGGCACGATCACCCGCCGGATCCGCGATAAGGATCAAACGATGAAAGCCACGATCGTTCTGGTTGCCGCGATGTTGGCCTCCGTAGCGCCAGTCCCGGCGATCGCTCAGGCCTATTGGGCTGCACCTGCGGCGGACGACTTTCCCTGCGATATCAAGGCGGTTCAGGCACCGTGGTCGAAGGCTGATATCGACCTTAGTCATCATGACCGGATCTATGTGTCTGACCCGACATCGACAAAGATCGTTGTCATCGATCCTGCAGCGGGCAACGAACTGGGACGCATCGACCTCACCAAAAGCGCGATAGCTGAGCCCAGCTTTTCCAGCCCCAAAGTCCAGCACCTGGCTGCAACGCGTGACGGGCGGACCCTGGCGGTATCGGCATTAGCGCAGCACAGTGTGACGCTCGTAGATCTGGCCACGAACACGGAACGAGGCCGGACCGTGTTCCAGACGTCGCCTACCGCCGTCGCGTTTACGCCCAATGGGCACGAACTCTGGGTTTCGCTCGGCGATGAACATGCCATCGCGGTCGTGGATCCTAAGACCGCGCGGGAGATCACCCGCGTACCAGCAAGTGGCGGAGCGGGCGCGACCATCCTGTCGCCAAACGGACGTTATGCCTTTGTATCGCTTACTGAAAGGCCGTCCATCCTGGTTGTCGACGTCGAGCATCGGCGCGTCGTCGGACACGTTGCCAGCAACGGTGCAGGTGCGGGAGCAATCGCGGTCTCGCCAGATGGCAAACAAATCTGGGCAACACGCCGCGAGAGCGGCACGACCACGGTCTTTGCTGCCAAACCGCCGTTTGCGGTACGCGAAGTGATAAACACTGGTCCAGCAACGGGCGCGGTCAACTTCGCCCAGCGCGCGGACGATTCCTTTGCCTATGTCAGCGTTGGCGGCGATCAACCAACAATCAAGGTCTATAGAACCGACAGCCTGGAGGCTGTGACAACCATCCCGCTACAAGCGGCTCCGAGTGCGGTTTGGCCGTCGGGCGATGGTACGAGGATCTATGCCAGCCTGGCCGGAACCAACAAGGTCGCTGGGATCGACACGCTGACGTACACCACCGCGTCGACGATCCCGATCAGTACGGATGCGCAAAGCCTGATCTACGTTCCTGGTGCCGTGCGATCAGGAAAAGGTCTCGCCAATCTAGTGCCATCCGGGCGCGATGCGGCGCTTGCCCTGGCGGCGCGTTGATCGGTCTTACACCGTCTGTAATCTTCCAACGAAAGCCCTTTCCAAAATGACCAAGCCCCCCGTCAGGATCGCGATCAGCGGTGCCGCAGGACAAATTTGCTATTCGCTGCTCTTCCGGGTCGCGCAGGGTGACGTGTTCGGACCGGACCAGCCCGTT
>Ga0265797_10000481_pt1 | contig 72560 bp, 67 predicted proteins | sample P2T30metagenome_FD_192433 | JGI IMG/M metagenome (GOLD analysis project Ga0265797, IMG submission 192433) | Plant litter microbial communities from East Loma Ridge, Irvine, California - P2 T30 | ecosystem: Environmental > Terrestrial > Plant litter > Unclassified | place: USA: California...
TATTGAACTTGAGCCTCTTCAGTCCTAGAGGCCGACCCACTCCCGGGTGCCGTCGGCGAAGAACTGCTCTTTCCAGATGGGGACGCTCTCTTTGATCTGCTCCACGAGCTCGGCGCAGGCTTGGAACGCTTCGGCGCGGTGAGCGGAGGCGACTGCTGCAACAAGTGCATGGTCACCGATCTCCAGCTGACCGATACGGTGCGCCGCCCATACCCGCACGGTGGGAAAGCGTGCCGCGACATCCACCGCGACCTGGGCGATTGCTTCTGCAGCGGAGGGGTGCGCGGTGTAGTTCAGCCGTTCTACCGGTTGACCGTGGTCGTGATTGCGCACAATTCCAGAGAAACCGACGACGGCGCCCGCCTGCTCCGCCCAGACTTCCGTCTCCGCCTGGGTGAGGCTCAGGGGCTGGTCGCTGAGCTGCGCCATGAGTACGCGCTCCTGCGGGAACTCGAAGGGCTCACCTGCGGCAAGACCTGCCTGGTTCAGCTTCTGTGGTCCGTCGTGGCTCATGCTTCGTTTCCCCAGGATTCGTGGTCGCGGATATCGGAGACCTGATCGCAGAGATGCGGCAGCAGCTTCACCAGGACCTCCATGCCTTCACGGACAGCTTTGGGCGAACCCGGCAGGTTCACGATGACAGTCTTGCCCGCGACTCCTGCGACTCCGCGGCTCAGTGAGGCCAGGGGGTTTTTGGTAGTGCCGTAGGCGCGCACGGCCTCCATGATCCCTGGGATCTCCTTGTCTAACAGCGGCTTAGTGAATTCGGGGGTCAGGTCATCCGGCGTCAGTCCGGTGCCTCCGGAGGTGATGATCACGGCCGGTTCAATCTGGACGAGAAGTTCAGAGATGGCGGCGAGCACGCCTTCGCCGTCGGGGATGATGACCGGCGGTCGGGTAAAGAAACCGATGGTCTTTGCCAGTTCAGCGATCACCGGTGCGGAGCGGTCCTCGGTGACACCGCTGGCAGCACGGGTGGAAACGATCACCGGAGCGATCATGCGTGCCGTCTCGGCGTCGGAGTAGTCGGTCTTGCCTAGTTCCGGGGTGTCAGTCATCCAGTCTCCGTCTCGGTCCTGGCCCATTCGCCGCTGGCTCCGCCAGCCTTGAAGAGGACCTTCTGGTCTGTGATCACGGCGCCCTTGTGCACGGCTTTGATCATGTCGTACAGAGTTAACGCGGCCACGGCGGCTGCGGTCAATGCTTCGATCTCCACCCCGGTGCGTGAAGTGGTCTTGACCTCGGTGGTGATCAGCACCGAACCCGGTGCAGGGGCATCCACTTCAAGATCAACGGTGACCTTGGCAACGGGCAGCGGGTGGCAGAGCGGGACGAGTTCGGGAGTCTTTTTCGCGGCCATGATGCCGGCGATTCGCGCGGTGGCGAGCGCATCTCCCTTAGGCAGACCGTTGCTGGCCAAGAGAGCGGTCACTTCGGCGGTGGTTTCCACCACTGCCTGGGCCCGGGCCACGCGCTGGGTGATCTCTTTGCCGGACACATCCACCATATGGGCGGTTCCGTCCCCGCGAACATGGGTCAATCGCTGCTCGCTCACAGCGTCCCCACCCCGCGTCCGGTGATCAGGACAGCTTGGACTTCTGATTCTGCTGGCAGGTCGACCTGGTCTTCTGGGATCTCCAGCAGCGCATCCGCACGGGCCAGGTGGCCCAGCAGGTGGGACCCGGGTCCACCTTCCAGGGCGACGCTCGGCACACCTCCTGCCTCTGCGGCAGCGTCATCGAGGATGCGCACTCGACGGAACTGCCGAACGCCGCGCGGTGAGCTGATGTCTTCCACAGTGCGCACGGTGATCCGCCGCGGAGGAGCGCAGTTGGGATCGACGGCCGCGAGTGCGGGACGGACCAGCGTCTCCATGCTCACCGCGGAGGACACCGGGTTGCCTGGCAGGGAGATGACTGCGATCGGGGCACGGGCGTCTTCCTGCTGGGAGCGCCAGTGCAGCAGACCGCGACCCTCTAGATCGCCCTCGAGCAGTCCCCAGCCCTGCGGGCCGCCCGGCTGCTGGGCCACGGTGCCGAACTGGACGCCTCGAGTGCCGAGACCCTGACGAACCACTTCATAGGCCCCCTTGCTGATGCCACCTGCGGTGATGATCAGGTGCGGATGGTGCACCGCGAGCAGCGCGTCCAGCGCGTCGAGGAACCAGGCCGGGTCATCGGTGCCGATCCGGGAAGCGACCACCTGATGGCCGAAGGTCTCCAGCACCGCACCCAGCAGCGGAGTGTTGGAGTCGTATAACTGACCTGGACGCAGTTCAGACCCGGGCCGGCGAATCTCATCTCCGGTGGACAGCACAAGAGTGCGGATCGGCTCCAGCACCTCGATCTCGGCATAGCCGCAGGCAGCCAGGACCGCGAGCTGGGCTGGGCTGATCACATCTCCCGGCTCGGCGAGCACTTCACCTGCGGGGATATCGGAACCGGCGGCGCGGATATAGCGTCCAGGAGCCACATCAGCCGCGCTGAGACCGCTGAAGCGCACTTCTTCGGCGCCGAAGCCCTCGGTGAACTCCACCGGAATGATCAGATCTGCACCTGCCGGAATGGGAGCGCCTGTCATGACCTCAAACGCGGCACCCAGCGGGAGCAACGCCGGTTCATTTCCTGCTGCTGTCATTCCTGCCACCGGAAGGGTCGCTTCTCCATTGTTCACGGTGAGATCAGCAGCCCGCAGGGCGAAGCCATCCATCTGCGAGTTATCGAATCCAGGAAGTGGCACGGCAGAGACCAGCCGCTCGGCGACGATCCTGCCCGCCACTCCACCGGCGGAGATCTCCACGGTCTCGGTGGCGCGGGCGCCCAATGCGGCGCCGAGAACCTCTTTCAGGCGGTGGATATGCTCTTCAACGGGCACGCGCGCAGTGGTCTCTGACATGCGGCCCAGTCTACGCGGAGGCCATGACATGGGTGCTGTCCAGCTACCGGGGCTACCATGGCGTGATGCAGCAGGCGCAGCATGACCTCATCCCTGCCCCGGCTTCCCCAGGACCGGTGCAACTGGGTATGCCTGCGCTCCGCCCCAGGCCGAGCGCATCAGCAGCCACCGGACCCGACACCACGGGCCCGGATCCATCGCGCGGACTGATGGATTCCTTTGGTCGCCGCGCCACGGATCTGCGCATCTCCCTGATCGACAAATGCAATCTCCGCTGCACGTACTGCATGCCCGCCGAGGGACTCCCCTGGCTCAGCAAGGAGCAGCTGCTGTCTGCGGAGGAGATCCGCCGGTTGGTCAACATCGGCGTCAATATTCTTGGCGTGCGCGAACTTCGGCTGACCGGTGGCGAGCCCCTGGTGCGTGCAGACCTCGTGGACATCATTGCCGCGCTGCGCTCCGATCACCCAGACCTTCCCATCGCCATGACCACCAACGCGGTGGGGCTAGAGCGCAAGGCCGAAGCGCTTGCCGCGGCGGGACTCACGCGAGTGAACATCTCGCTGGATTCGGTGCACCGCGAGACCTTCGCCGAGCTGACCCGGCGCGATTCCCTGGACAAGGTGCTGATCGGGGTTGAGGCCGCTGCGGCTGCGGGCCTGACTCCGTTGAAGATCAATGCCGTGCTGATGCGTGGAATCAATGACCTCCAGTCACCTGACCTGCTGGAATGGGCTCTGGAGCACGGTTATGAACTGCGCTTCATCGAACAGATGCCCCTGGATGGCGATCAGCAGTGGAAGAGCGAAGGCACGATCTCTGCGGCCGAGACTCGTGAGCTGCTCTCGACCCGATTCACCCTTGCCCCTACGCAGGAGAATCGCGACGGCGCCCCCGCCGAACGTTTCGATGTGTTCCCCCTCGGCACCGCACTGGACGCGAGTCCCACACCAGAACCCGTCGGCACAGGCATCGCTCCCCTCGGCCGAGTGGGCGTGATCGCCTCGGTGACCGAACCCTTCTGCGGAGATTGCCGGCGCACCCGGCTCACCGCTGAAGGTCGAGTCATGAGCTGCCTCTTCTCCAACGAGGAGTTCGACCTGATGCATCTGCTTCGCGATCCGGCCACTACAGATGCTGATATCGCCCAGGCCTGGGCGGAAGCGATGTGGGTCAAGCCCGCCGCCCACGGCACCGACCGCCCTGGTTTTGACCTGGACAGCTTCCACCGCCCCGACCGTTCCATGTCTGCCATCGGAGGCTGATCCGGATGACCGTCAACGAGACCGCCTCACGCACTGACGCGGCGGATGCCTCGGATACCTCGGCCGACGACACGGCAGGCGCGGGTGCTACCGCAACGACGTCCGTGACCGTGCGCTTCTTTGCGGCCGCTGCTGAGTCCGCCGGAGCAGAGCAGCTGCAGATCCCGCTTCCTTCCGAGCTGTCCGAAAGCGGCGTCCTCGTCAGTGAGTTCCTCGATCGTCTGCCTGAATTGGTCCAGCAGCAACAGGGCAACACGCCCGACGACGACGCCTCATCCGGCACGTCCTCAGCCCAGCTCGAGGCGCCAAGCCTGGAACGGGTCTGCGCGCGCAGCTCATTCTTGATCAATGGTGTGCGAGCCGACCCGCAGAGTTCGCGGCTGAAGCCGGGAGACCTCTTCGACGTCCTGCCACCCTTCGCTGGAGGTTAGACACCCGCTGCGACCGGTGGGAATGCGAGGGGTTCCAAACCCTGACATTCCTGTGTGCCGAGAGGTAGATTCCGGACCATGACCCGGACAGCGTTGGAAACGGCACTGGCGCAATTCGCGGCTTACCGCGTAGGTGACATACGTGCGGCGCGGGTCCTTCTGGATGAGTCCATGACCTTCACCTCCCCGCAGGATGACCACCTGGACAAGGTCACGTTCCTGGAGACCTGTTTTCCCACTGCGGATCGCTTCCTGCGCCAAGAGGTCACCGCCGCGGTGGAGATCAGCCCCGGGACGGTGATGCTGCGTTACACCGCCCAGCTGCCCAACGAGCAGCCCTTCAGCAATGTGGAGCTGGTGACCGTGGTCGAAGGCCGCATCACCGCGATCCGGGTCTACTTCGGCGGAGTTGAACCCTAGGCATCCGGGCCAGCCAGAAGAACCTAACGGCTGAGTCCTACCTCCTCCAGGTGCACAACATCGCGCTCCCCCAGAGGTTGATCGAGTTCCACGGTGAGCGAGACGTACCTGGCCTCCTGGGTGCAGGCCGAGTCCACGGCTTCGCGCAGAGTCCCGGAGATCGTGGCGACCCGAACTTCGTCCTCGTCCTCCTGAATCACTGAACGCACCCCGTAGCAGGCGGGATTGCCGCTGTAGAACGCGAACCGCAGCTCAGTGTCTGAGACCACCGTGTAGTCCTGCCAGGAGGAGAGCCGCTCTGCGACCATATCTGGGGTTTCTTCCACAGGGTCCGGCATGGGTTCGGAAGGTCCGCTGTCGGTGTCGTTCCCCGGCGGATCCTGGATCGCCGGAGCACTGGTGGGCTGGTCGCCGTCGTCGGCGGCTCCGGGGTTCTGAGTGCAGGAGGACAGCGTCAGCACCAGCGCTGTGGCGCTGATCAGGAGCGCTGCCGTTTTTCCGCGCATAGCTGCTAGCTGGGTCCGACCACGGTGACTGCTCGGGGTGAACTGGCGAGCCGGGCGGCGACCTTGCGGAGATCCTCGGCGGTGATCGCGTCGATCTGGGTCAGCGTGTCGGAGATATCGACGAACTCGCCACGGACAAGTTCGGCGCGGCCCAGTCGGGACATGCGTGAGGATGTCTCCTCCATGCCGAGCACGGTGCCGCCGCGGAGCTGGCCCTTGGCGCGGATGAGCTCTTCCTCACTGACGTGGTCGGTGGCGATGCGCTCAAGCTCCGCTGCCATGACCTCCACGACCTTCTCGACCTTATTCGGCATGCAGCCTGCGTAGAGGCCGAAGTATCCGGCATCGGTCATGGCCGAGGAGAATGAGTAGGTGGAGTAGGCGAGGCCGCGGCGTTCTCGGATCTCTTGAAAGAGTCGGGAGGACATTCCTCCGCCGAGCACTGCATGCATCACCGAGAGTGCGAATCGGTCCTCATCAGAGGCGGGCATGCCGCGTCCGCCGAGGATCACCTGGGACTGCTCCACGGGCTTGATGATGGTTTCGGTGCCCGCGCGGACAGGAATCTCGGTCTCCTGACCCACCCGTCGCTCAGCAGGTGAGCCGGGGACGGTCATGTCCCAAGCTGACTTGTCCAACGCTTCGGCGATCAGGGAGACCACGTGATCGTGATCGAGTCCCCCGGCTGCGGTGATGACCAGCTCGTTGGGCTGATACCAGCGCTTGTAGTGGTTGTAGACGTCTTCGCGGCTGGCGGCGTTGATCTCCTCGGGAGTGCCGCCGATGGGTCGACCCAGCGGGTGACCGTCAAGGACCTGGGAGCCGAAGCGTTCGTGGACCACGTCTTCGGGATCGTCCTCTGCCATGGCGAGCTCCTCGAGGATGACCCCGCGCTCCACCTCCATCTCGGCCGGGTCCAGCAGGGCCGAGGTGACGATGTCGGTGAGGACATCCACGGCCATGGGAAGGTCGGTGTCCAACACGCGGGCGTAGTAGCAGGTGTGCTCCTTGCCGGTCAGTGCGTTGGATTCACCGCCCACGCTGTCGAAGGCTGAGGCGATGTCCAGGGCGGAACGGGTCTTGGTGCCCTTGAACAGCAGGTGTTCCAGGAAATGCGTGGAGCCGTGCTGGTGAGCGGCCTCATCGCGGGAGCCGACGCCGATCCAGAAACCCAGGGTGACCGAGCGTTGGCCCGGCATCTCCTCGGTGAGGACTCGGACTCCGGCTGGGAGCACGGAGCGGCGGACGGTAGAGCCGGCGTCGTTGTTGAGGACGCCTTCGGTGTGGGGATCAATGGTGACGCGCATAGGCTTCCAGGTTACCTGCCTGGTCGAGGTTTCCTGTTGCTGCGTATGCTCCGGAAACCTCAACAACTCGGGATAATCAGTTCCCAGCTGAGTACGACGCCGGAGGGCCGGCTCCTGCTGAGACTTCGACTGCTTCTATTGGCATCACCAACCCAGCCAGTTGCCGTTCTCGTCATAGAGGTGAGCAAAGATCTTCGGCGGAGTATCCCCCGGTTCGAGCGTCACAGGACCGTCGCAACCCCAGTCGGATGTATTTCGGCAAGACCCGGAGACGTTGCGGGCGGCGACGCGCCAAATGTCTGCCTCCCCCGGGGAGGCCTGCACGTCCACCGATCCCGGGATGACGATCCACGGACCGCCACCGACCCGGTACTCCCCGACAAACGTGGTGGTCAGTGACACCGGGTAACGACCCGTCTCGGAGTAGACGTGGCTGGTGGGCGTCTCCTGATTGGTCTTGACCACGGCATCGCCCTGCCAGTTATTCGGCAGGGGCTCGCCCGGATCGTAGGTGGTGCGGGTGGAGCCGTCTCCGTAGTCCCAGTTGAAGGTTTGCGGGTGAACCCTGATTTCTACGGGTATCCCGAGGAGGGTCTCGTTCAGCGTCTGGGTCTCAGTCTCGGCGAAGATATGCGTGTGCCGACCCTTATAGCCGAATCCGAGGAGATCGGGCTCGAACTCTACGGACCCTCCGGAAATGGGGAGAGTGACGAAGGCTTCTTCGACGGCACCGGGGAGGAGGGCCATGATGTCGACGGCGTCATCCTGTTCCTCGATTTCCTCGGCGACCTCCGCAGGGGCGCATACATAACCTGAGAACTCACCCGTATCGACTGGGCTGACTACTTCAAAGCCTTGGGACTCGCACTGCTCCAACAGCACTACCCGACAATCTGCCCGGCCACTACCTTGCTCCTCTGAGCAATACACGGGCTCTTCACGTTCACGCGGCTGAGGCCTGTTCACTCCGGGTGCTGTCCCATCAGGCTCGGGCAGTCCACCTCGGTGAGGATTGCCCCCATTTCCCCGCCCGAGCGATGTGGGACAGGATTGAATATTAATCTGCGCTTGGTCCGGTGTAGTCCATCGCGCTGAGGTGTTGCACACCCCGCTACCTGAAGCAGCGACGGTTACGTCACTAGGACCGACACCGAGGGGCACCGTAAGACCGAGTCCAAGTAGAAGACCCAATGCTTGTGGGAGCGTTGGAATGGTCATTAATTTTCGACCCCTGGGTCGTCAGGAAAGTAGAGCTCCGTAACTCTCCACCGAGACCGATCGAAGCCAAGCACAGCCTCGACTCCCGAAAGTCGTTCTTCCCCACCACTTGCTTGTTCTTGACCATCTACAGAAAACTCCACGAATGGGCCTTCGTGGATCGTGAAAATGATTGAAACTTCTCGGGCGGCGGACACACTACTGACAATTTCGTCCTCGACCACAGCCCCGTCTGCGACGTGCCAGCCCTCATCTTCCAAGTAAAGCTTCTCGAACTGTCCGATACGGCCAGAACAAATCTGACAGTCAACGTCAGACGCATGTTCAAATGGCTCAGACTCACCAGTTAGTTGCATGTAAAGATCGACTTCGAACCAATACTGCAGCGCCGCAAGCGCTCCCTCCTCCGACTCCTCATACATCGCATCCGGGATCTCCGGCTCGGGCCAGTTCTGTGCAGGCCCCTCCGAAGACGCTGGGACTGGCGTAGGAGATGCCGACTCCGAAGATTCAGCGGATTCCGATTCCCCGCCATCACCACCCGCCTCAGGGGACACCTCGGCCGAGGGTGGAGCTCCCCCTGGCTCACCTCCGGCCTCCGCGTCCCCACCCCCGCATGCACTCAGGAAGAGCCCAAGCGCCACCGCCAGACCCACCGCGCTGAGTCGTTCCGAGGAGGTGTTCATGAACCTGTTCCGTCCACTCCGCAATCACTTGTGGAGCAACAGACTAAACAGAAGCGCCCCGGCACAAAAGGGGCCGGGGCGCGCTGTGGAGAAACTCTGAACTAGAACAATTGCCGGAAGTTCGTCTTCGCCAGGTCGACCAGCTCGTCGCCGCGACCGCTGAGCACTGTGCGCACAGCGTAGAGCGTGAAGCCTTTCGCCTGCTCAGCGGTGATGGTCGGTGGCATAGAGAGCTCCTGGCGTTCGGTGACCACGTCCAGTAACGCGGGACCATCGTGGGCAAGGAACTCCTCCACGGCTGCTGGAAGATCTTCAGATTTTTCTACCCGAATCCCCCTGATGTCCATCGCCTCAGCCACCTTCGCGAAGTTGGGGTTCTTCAGCTCAGTGCCGTAATTGACGATTCCGGCAGCCTTCATCTCCACCTCTACGAAGTTCAGCGAGGAGTTGTTGTAGACCACGGTCTTGATCGGCAGTTCGTTCTGCGTGATGGTCAGCAGCTCGCCCATCAGCATCGCCAGCCCACCGTCTCCCGCGAGCGCGATGACCTGCTTGTCCGGTTCGGCCATCTGCGCGCCGATCCCCTGAGATATCGCGTTCGCCATGGACCCGTGGCTGAAGGATCCCAGCAGCCGGCGCTTGCCGTTCATCGTCAGATACCGGCACGCCCAGACCACAGGTGAGCCGACGTCGGGAAGGAAGATGGCGTCGTCGTCGGCAGCTTCATTGATCAGCTTGGTCAGATACTGCGGGTGGATGGTGCGCCGCGACGGTGTGGCCAGCGCATCGAGATCCTTCCGCGTCTTCGTGTAGTGCTCGGTGGAGTCCTTCAGGTGCTTGGAGCTGCGGCTGGCATCGAGCTTGGGCAGCAAGGCGTCCACCGTGTCCTTGACTGTGCCGACCAAGCCCACATCCACCGGCGTGCGCCGACCGATCTGAGATCCGCGGATATCGACCTGCACCACCTTCGCGTGCTCCGGATAGAACTGCTGATAGGGCAGGTCTGAACCCAACACCAACAGCGTCTCGCAGACGTCCATCGCCCGGTAGCCGGAGGAGAACCCAAGCAGGCCGGTCATCCCGACGTCGTAGGGGTTGTCCCACTCCACGTGCTCTTTGCCCCGAAGCGCATGCACGATTGGAGCCTGCAGGCGCTCAGCAATCGCCAACATCTCGGCGTGCGCACCGGCAGTGCCTGCTCCCGCAAGAATGGTCACGCGCTCGCAGGTGTTGAGCACTTCAACGGCCCGGTCCAGGTCGGTCTCGGCCGGGATGACTCGTGACGTTGTCGGCCGGATCGTTTCGGCCGCGGCTGTGATGTCCGCGAGCGCCACATCCCCCGGGATGACCAACACGGCCACGCCGCGTTTCTCGATGGCCTCCCGCATAGCGATGCGCAGCAGACGCGGCATCTGATCTGCGTGGGCGACGTGCTCCACATAGACGCTGCACTCCCGGAAGAGCTCCTCCGGGTGGGTCTCCTGGAAATAGCCGGAGCCGATCTCGTCACTGGGAATGTGCGCAGCGATTGCAAGCACCGGAGTGCGCGAGCGCTGGGCGTCGAAGAGCCCGTTGATCAGATGAAGGTTGCCTGGTCCACAACTTCCCGCGCAGACCGCGAGCTCCCCCGTGACCTGGGATTCCGCGCTTGCGGCGAATGCGGCGGCCTCCTCATGACGGGTCGGTATCCATTCGATGGTCCCCGCGGCGCGCAGTGCGTCGGTCAGGCCGTTGAGCGAATCTCCGGATATACCGTAGATCCGCTCCACTCCGCTGGCGTGCAAGGTATCAACGATGTTCCGTGCAACTGTCGTCATGCGCGTCCTTCCATGAGGGTCACCGGACACCTGCGCACAGGTGACGGCGCGTATCTTCGAAGTCTAGAACTCACCGCGACTTACGCCTATGGGACAAGTCACGAAGGCGAGAACAACGGCACCGACAACTGAATGACCAGGCCGGATAGACCAATGACGCCCAGTCCTCCGCCCCAGACCATGGCATAGAACAAGAACACCCGCCCAGCATCCGCCAACTTGTCTGCCGCATCGAGAGGTGGAGGTTGGGTTACGGAGGGCAGCGTTCCGAGGTGGACGGCTCTCAAGTGCACTAGCCCTAGAGTCATCGTCATCCGCGTCCAAAGTATCGACGGGATTCCAGTGAGAACTAGAAGCCAGAAAATTGAGATTATCTCTTCCGAGATTCTCTGCACTGGGGCACCCATGGCAAGGTCCTGTGAAATCAGTGCCCCAATGAACGCGCTCAGGACCAGAGCAGCACAAGCTCCCGTAAATCTGGCTATCTGTTGCACAAACTGTCCACAGAGCGATCCAGGTGTATATGGCGGGTGCTCCCATAGCCACTTCCAATATTCCGGCGTCAACGCCAATGGGTTGCAACAAAGGGCAACAGCCGCCCACAACCCAGTGCTGCCAACCGCTATGAGATCGAGGTACAGCATTGATCCCGACGAAGGGCTCCATGAAGTTCCATAAGCTGCCGTGAGGACGATTGCGGATAAGGCGAACAGAAGAACAATCCAGATACGTGCCCGCCGGTACTTCTCCTTAACAACCTCCGCGGAAACCACAAAGCTCTGCTTAGCAATGCCTACCCCATGTAGATCCGACATCCTGCCCCCTAGCTACCACGGTGATTAGAGTTCCGATGAAGCGACCCTATTGGTGACCGTGGACACGGACGACGACGGTGCACGCTTGCCTTCCAGCTCGCGTGTAAAAACCCCACGTACGCTGAGCTCATGCCCGTTCATGACGCACCCGCCACGCACCCCATCCTTGAATCGAAGACCCTGCAGAAGACGCCGATCTATGACCTCGTGCAGGAGACCTTCCGCTTCGGCAAGGCCGAGGAAACGCTCACTCGTGCATTTCTGATGCACCTGAGCGCCGTGGCAGTCATCGCCGTGGACGAACAGGACCGCGTGCTGCTCATTCGCCAGTACCGTCACCCGCTGCGCCAGAACATGTGGGAAGTCCCGGCTGGACTCCTGGATACCGAGGGTGAATCGATGCTCGACGCTGCGGCCCGCGAGCTGCATGAAGAGGCCGACATCACCGCAGAGACCTGGCATACCCTCGTCGATTTCACCACTACACCGGGTGCTTCGAATGAGGCTATCCGTGTCTACCTGGCTGAAGGCGTCTCCGAGACCCCGGAAGCTGAGCAACACGAACGCGAGGGCGAAGAGGCCGAGATCGAGAAGGCTTGGATCCCGCTGAAGGATGCCGTCCAGGCGGTCCTCATCGGCCAGATCCACAACCCCAGCGCAGTCACCGGGATCCTGGCACTGCACGCGATACGCACCGGCGCCGGAGAGCTTCGCGAAGCTCGGGCACCCTGGGCCGATCACCCACGCGGCATCACGCCCTGATCGCTGCCGCAGGATGACGCGGGTCACTCACCTATTGACCCCTGGCAGGCCGAGTCCTAGCGTGTCTCCGTGTTGGAGCGCCTCGAAGTGGTGGAGCGTCTCGAACAGCTCGACCACTACCTGACACGGAAAACCCCATCTCATGATGGACCGACACAGGAAGGCGAAAGACGTGATTGACGAATCCAAAGGCTTCTCCCTGGCGCGGACGTTCGCAGCCACTCCCGAAGAGATCTGGTCTGCGTGGACCATCCCCGACGAAGCGGCCCAGTGGTTCCACCCTGAAGGCGCGAGCACTCCCCGCGAATCTGTCGACATGGATGTGCGCGTGGGCGGTCGCTACACCTACACCATGGTCAATGACTCCGACGGCGCCTCCTACCCCACCGGTGGTGTCTACCTAGAAGTACTGCCCTACGAGAGGCTCGCGTTTACCTGGGGCGACCCGACCGGAGACCCGGATGACACTCCCGTGGTGACATTGACGTTTGTTCCCACCCCGGAAGGGACGCGGATGACCTTTGAGCTGCGCGGAGTCGAGGGCGCCCAGGGAGACCAGTACTTCTATGACGGCTGGGACAGCGCTCTCAATGTGCTCGGCGAGTACCTCAGCACCTCTGCGACCACGCGGAATCACGGGACACCACAGACATGAATCCTCTCCACGAGACGCTGCACTTCACTCAGCCCGTATCGGCTCCCTTAGCCGGCGTGTGGAAAGCTTTCACCGCGCCAAGACAGCGCGCCATCTGGAGCGCTCCTGCAGGCGAGATGTTGATCTATGATCAGGCGCAGTTCGAGATCGGGGGCCGGGACATCTACCGGTGCGGACCGCCCGAGGCTCTGGACTACCGAGGCGTGGTGGATTACATCCAGATTCTTGAGCGGCAGCTGATCGTCCACACGGAGATTGTCTCTACCGGAGACCAAGTCTTGTCGGCGGCGTTGGTCACCATAGAGTTCGCAGCAACGGACTCCGGGACTCAGATCACGGTCACCGATCAGCTGACGTCACTGGTCGGAGATGCGATGATCCAGGGGAACCAGAACGGTCAGCGGATCGCACTCAACCAACTCGCCGCGTACGTGGAACACGCTCCTGAAGGAGATGGGTGACGGCCCGCAAGACCTAGCTGGCCTTCTTCTTCTGACTCGAGCCACCACTCTTCGATGACCCCTTCGCCGAGCCGCTCTTCGCAGAACCTGAGTCTTTCTTCGCAGCGCCGCTCTTCGAGGACGCCCCTCCGGACTCCCCCGAACCTTTCCCGGAGCTCTTCCGGCGAGAATCCACGGACTTCTTCAGTGCCTCCATCAGATCGACGACGTTGCCGTCGCCGTCGTCATCATCATCGACGTTGCCGAAGGTTGCCTCTGTGTCGATGTCTTCGCCGTGGGCGAGCTTCTCCTCCACCAGGGTGTGGAGCTGATCCTGGTATTCATCCTTGAAGCGCTCCGGGTCGAAGTCCTCGGAGTAGGAATCCACCAGCGAAGTGGCCATCTCCTGTTCCTTCTTCGAGAGCCGGGATTTCGGAACCTCGAACTCAGGTTCGCGCAGCTCATCGGCCCAGCGCAGACCCTGGAGCACGATCACGTCCTCGCGCACCCGCAGCACACCGAGCCGGGTCTTTGAACGCAGAGTAAAGGTGACGATCGCGACCCGAGAGGACTCCTCCAGCGTGCGACGCAGCAGCACATACGCTTTCGCGGATTTGCCCGCTGGCTCCAGGTAATAGGACTTATCCATGATCATCGAATCGATCTGGTCCTCGGGCACGAACTGCTCCACCGCGATCTCCTTGGAGTCATCGGCGGGAAGCTCGCTGAGCTCATCCTTGGTCAGGATGACCGAGGATTCGCCCGTGTCATAAGCCTTGTCGATGTCCTTATACTCGACCTTCTCCCCGCAGACCTCACAGTGGCGCTCATAGCGGATACGACCGCCGTCCTCGTCATGGACCTGGTGCATGGAGAGGTCATGACTCTGAGTGGAGGAATAGAGCTTGATCGGCACCGTGACCAATCCGAAAGACACGTCGCCTGACCAGATTGCTCGCATGGCTTGCTCCTGTAATTCCTCGTCATGGGTGGATCGCTACTTGCGCTGGCCTAATGACACCACAGCTGTCTGAGTCAGGAAAGGAATTGCCGACGTCGAGCCCAGTCAGTACATAAATGAGCTACACACCTTGACATGTTCTCTATAGGATCCAAGTACATATTGTTTATAGTGTGTGATTCTTCATCTGGGCAGAGGTGAGAATGCGCAGCAGTATGTACAACAGATCTGAGGCGATCGCCTAAGAACGGGATGCGTCCACCAATAGTGGGAACGCTATAAGGAATGGAGAAAGTCGTGGGAACGACATCAGGGAAGCTTTCCGCCAGAGAAGTGACGCTCAAGACGACCGGCCTGTTGGGGGTTGCGCTGCTGACTCTGACCGCGTGCGGTGGTGGCGGCGACGATGCGGCCACCGAGACGACTGAGGCGGAGCAGGCCGCTGCCGAGGAGAACGAATCAGAGAGTGGCGCGACACAGGACGAAGAAGCCGAAGTCGCAGAGGAGGACATCCAAAACGCCCCGACGATCGGCGAAATCGATGAGAGCATCTGGGAATCTTCGCTGAACCAGGACTCAGTCACGATCAGCGCCGAGGTCCCGGCCAGTTCCTTGGGCGCAGCTACTGAGGATGCCACCCCCACCGAAGGTGAGAACATTCAGATCGAGCTGTCCGGGAACATGGACGGGGATGGATATTCCTACACGATCAACGAGACCCTGGGCGATTACCTGATCTTTAGTGACCAGGCATTCCAGACTGTGGATTCGGTGATCGAGGAATACGCGCAAGCACAGGTTGAAGACCAGGGCCCCTCTCCCGAGGAATTGCGCAGGGAGGTTGAAACTGAGGGTGAATGGGTGGATATCACCAGTCTCGCTGCGCAGCTAGAGACGCCAAGCCTGTTCATCGAGAACTTCCGCACGAGCATGCTCTCTTCAGCCGGTATCGAGGATCTCTCAGAATGGGACCTCGAACCTGAATTGGATACCCGCGACGGCGAAGATGTGTGGGTGTACTCCGAGGAAACCGCTGATGCCACAATCCAATTCGTCGTCAAGGCCGACGAGGCCGAACCTCTTCTGATGGAGGTCCACTCCGAAACAGAAGGTCAGGAAACGCTAGTCACTTTCAGCGACTGGAATGAAGTCGAAGAACCTGAGCGTCCGGAGGAGGACGTAGTCATAAGTGAGGAAGACTTCATGAGCATCGCGGAGTCTCTCGTCTAATCGCGTTATCTATTGGGCAGTTTGCGGCGTTATCCGGCGTCTCTCAGAGCGCTTTCCGCCGCGAACTGCCCAATAGATGTGTTCCAGCTAAGAACTAGGCCTCGAAAATCTCCCCATTGCGCGGCATGGAAAGCACCGCGTTCGCCTCAGGCGCTTTGGCGATCTGTTCAAGGACGGGCTCAATCTCTCCAGATCGAATAATGCCCTCCCAAGTCATCGTGAGACCAGCTGCGGCGTTCGGATTCGCGCGGTCCATCAGGTGTACGTGGAGGTGCGGTTCTGAAGAGTTACCCGTGTTGCCCACCTCGCCCAGCATCGTGCCAGCGCTTACACGTTGGCCGGCCTGCACGATCAGACTCCCCTTCCGGAGATGCGCGTAGACGGCTGCAGTGGCATCGTCGTGGCGGACGATCACGTGATTACCGAAGATCGTATTGTTTCCGCCAAGAGACCGAATAAGCCCCTCCAGAGTCATCATGTACAACAAACCCTGCCACGTGTTTCTTGCCCGATGGTCCGTGGAACGTCCCGACGTCCGGACAACCACTCCGGAGGCCATGGAGTAGACCGGCTCCCCAAAGCTCGGATACTCCTGCGGACGAGAGTTGCGCCAAGCCACCCGGACCTTCGCTGGAGTCTCGGTTGTAGTCGGCCGAAGGATGTCCACGGCGGCGTACTGACCGAGAAATCGAGTGCCGTGACTGGGTAGCTTCTGACCGGGGGTGTTGAGGGCAGCCCATTGACCGAGCACCGGCGCGGACATTCTGTATGGAGCGTGCTCTGCCGCGCGTGGAGCGACATTGATCAGGAGCGCACTGACAAATATGGTCGTGGCCAACGCCAACGGTGGGATGGATGTGGTGACCTCAGGGGCAAAGTCGAAGCCGTTCAGGGTCACCAGTCCTATCCCGCCGAGCAACAGGGTCCTCCAGAGAGGCTTCAACCGGGAGATTGCACGGAGGAACATCAGCGGTCCACCCCGAGCAGCATGACCAACAGCGGAACGATTCGTGGTGGTGGGACCTCGTAACGACCGGACCCCAGCGCTGTCACCCAGCCCGCGGAAACCAGTTGTCGTAGGTGGTGATACACCTGACCTGTGGTGCCGAAGTCACCCGCCTCGCGGATCTCTTCCACCGTGGAGGCATCTGTCAGCAGACGCTGAATCAACCTCAATCTGACAGGGCTGCCCAACGCTGAGAGCGACTCGGCTCGCGACCCAAAGTCGGTCTCAAAGAGCTCATGGGCCGATATCTGCATCTGCCATTGAGCGTGATGACCTTTAGGGACATCCACGACGCCTGTCATCAAGACAGCACCAGCGGGATCCTCCGAACGCTGCTTGAGACCTTCCAGCGCCCAGAAGACATCCTCCCGCTCACTGGGTGACGGGGTCGGCTCAGCGGACTCAAGCGCACTGAGACGTTGCTCTACTTGGGCGAGACGTTCAGAAATCTCATGCACCGAGTCGTCAGTCATACTTCTACGCTAGATGAATCACGTAATTACGTAAATACCTAATTCTCGTGAATTCGCGTAGTGCGCATCAATCGAATACCCGTCTGCCGCTCAGCGGGGCTGGATGTCACCGGCGCCACCAGCGGCCCAGCGGATCGCCGTGAGCTTCGACCGCGTTCGCAACCGCATAAGTCTGCTCCGCGTATGCCTGCCCGGCGGGAGTCTGTTCTACCGGCATCGGGTACTCGGAGGAGTCTTCCTTGTTCTTCTTATTGTGCTGATACAGCAACCCCGCGAACAGTGTGACCACTGTCGCCGCTACAGATACTGCTTGCTGCGAGACGAAATCGGTGCCGAACACCAAGAGCGCGATCAGCAGCGCAGAGATGCCTGTGAGGATCCTTTCGATGATCTTCAACATGTCCTGAGTCTACTGATTCAGCATTGTGTTCAAACCCCCTGACGTGGGTTCTTTGGAATGAAACGCTCAGGACATACGAAGGGGCACCGCCGATCATCGGCAGTGCCCCTTCGAAGAAAAGCTTGAGTTTTAGCGCTTCTTGCCGTTGTTCTCATACTGAGACAGGGCGAGGCCTAGACCGAAGAAGGTCGGCGCCCAATGACCGACAAAGATGCCCCACCGGTCTGCCTGTGGCTTGGAATCGTCGGACTTGAATCGGGAGACTGTCCAGCTTGCGAAGGAGAGTCCAACGGATACCAATCCGAGGTTGTATGCGTGCTCTGAACGTAGACCGAGATTATGCAGTACGGAAAGCATGTGGCTCCTCAAGAAAGTGGTCGTTGTCAGTACCTCTGCGAGAGAGGTTCCTTACTCGACAGTAGGAGCGCCACCTGACCGCCGCGTGGACGCAGTCGCGGAGCAACCTGGGAACTCAGTGTTTGCACCCTGTCGCGTAGCCGAATCTCGAGCTAAGCGGCGGGGGTCTTTGCGACGGACTCAGCGAGCTTGCGACCAGACGTCCGCGCGGCAGCCTCAGACTCTTCCTTGATCTGTGCGGCCATATCGGTGAAAGCGTCCAGCGCCGGCACGACGCCGACGAAGGTGAACGAGCGCTGCACGATGTCCAGGTCAAGGCCCCATACATCTTGGAGAACCCGAACGATCCAGGGAGTGGAGTGGTCCCAGCCTTCCTTGGGTGTGCCTGGGCTGTAGTTGCCACCCAGCGTGGTGATCAGAGTCGCGGGCTTTCCCTGGAGAGCGGTTCCGGCGACGCCGATGCGCGGATCCTGGTAGGCCAGGTCGAACCAGGTCTTGAAGTGCTGGGAGACCCCGTAGTTATACAACGGCACGTTGAACAACAGGACTTCGGCGTCAATGAGTTCGTCGGCCATCGCCGCTGCTGTGGCAATGGCGGCAGTCTGCTCCGGAGTCCTCGCCGACTCTGGGGCGAAGCTTCCGGCCACGGCGTTCGGCCAGAGTTCATTGGAGACAGGCTTCGTGGCGACATCTCGGCGGACGACGCCGGAGCTCGGGTGCGCGGAGATCCACTCCGCTTCAACGAGGTCGCCAAGCGCGCGACTAGCAGAGGTGGCGGGGAAGATGCTGGCATCCAAGCGGAACAACGACATGAGAATCCATTCGATAGCAGGGTGCGCTCTTATTTTCAGAGCGGCACGTAAAAACATAGCACGTTATGATGGATGCATGAGTTGCGAAAGCCAGATGGATTCCTGCACCGCCGTACGGTTGGCGTTCTCCATCCTTGGCAAGCGCTGGAACGGCATGATCATCGACGCTCTGCGCACCGGCCCCCTCTCCTTCGTCGGCCTCCGCCGCGCAGTCGTGGGCATCAGCGATGCCGTGCTTTCCGACCGATTAACGGAACTCACGGACGCAACCCTGGTTTCACGCTCGGTGGAAAGCGGACCGCCGATCACAGTCACGTACGCACTCACCGAGGGTGGAGAGCGGGTACTTCCCGTGATTCGGGATCTCGGCGACTGGGCAAGCGAGAATCTTCCGACATCTGAATCTTCGGCACCTGCAAAGAGCTGAGCGCGGGCTGCGCATGGTGCTGGGTCTGAGCCGGATCAGGACGGCGGCGGAAAGTGGCACCATAGTGCCGTGACCTTCTCACCCTGTGCAGACCTCACCCCCGCGGAGTGGATCTCATCCCTTGATTGCCCCTGGGAGAAGATCGCGACGATCGGCCCACCCGGCTATCCGGCCTACGGACGCCTGCGGTTCATACCCGACCCCCTCTTCGAGGGTCAGTTTGAGACGGACGCCGACATCCCGAGCGACCACTTGCCAGACGATGAACAGCTCCGGATCGTCGTCGAGAATCTTCTCAGCCACACCTCTACACCGAAGGACGGGTACCTCCTGACCTGGATGGGCTGGGACGAAGGGGCCTTTCCGGGCTCACTCTGGCGGCAACCACAGGTCCTCATCCCGAGTCGGGAGTACCTCATGTGCCAGGTCTCGCTGCACAAGTACTGCTCCGGTGCAGTAGAAGCGGCATGGGAGGCGGAGGCTCGCCACCCGATGCCACCACCCGCCTTCATCTGGCCGGCGGACCGCGCGTGGTGTGTCACCCAGGACGTCGGTCCCCACTGGGGAAGCATCGGTGGCGAGCCTGCCGCCATTGACTCGCTCCTGGCAGAGACGCGAATCGATGTTGTTCCGTTCGATCCAGACGAGAAATTGCTCTCCTATTACTGATGGCGAGAAACGGTTGCCCAGCCGTCATCAGACAACCCCGGCGATTTCTTGCAGGGCACGCACATGCGCTTCAAACGCAGACCGCCCGGACCTAGTGAGGGACACCCACGTGATCCGACGCGCGTCGTCGCGGCCAGCCGAGGCCGCCTTGCTCGAGGAGACATACTCCGCGGTGGTCAATGTCCTCAGGTGCTTTGAGAGTGTCGCGTCGGAGACGTTCAAGGTATCCCGAAGTACCGCAAAATCGAGGTGGTCAACAGGGTGCAGGAGTCCGCAGATCCGCAGCCGTACCGGGGCGTGAATGACCTCATCGAACCTCGCCTCAGGCACGGTGCAACTGATCCACTGCAGACTTATACGCCAAGCCAGCCAGCCACGTCGTCGCGGCGAAGGCGAGCACGCTTGTCAGGACAACGGCCCAGTGCAGGCCGAAGGACACCAGGCCCAGCGAGACGCTGAAGAGCAGGAGACAGATCGCGACGATTCCAGCAACGGCCCATCCCGCGCGGGCTCCCATCTTGCGGAACCGCACGCCGGTCTCCCGCCGGATCAGGTAGACGACCACCAGCAACGCCACGATCCCCAGCCACCCCGACGTGGGCGCCGCATAATCCTCGCCAGGACTGGTTGAGACGGCCCCGGATACCCACCAGGCGGCAACGCCCCCAAAAGCGGCCAGAAGGATCCAGGGCACCCGGACCCCCGCAGCGAGCTGCTCCCGATCTGCGGACAGAGTTCTCAGAGCATCACTGGCTTCAGTGGAACTTGGTTTCACAGAGTTAGTTTCCATAACGGAAAGCGTATGTCTTTGTTTCCGCAACGGCAAGAGACTTGGCGGAGAAATCTCAGAAGTTCAGGACTAGCGCGCTACGCGGAAGACGTAGCCGATGCGCGGTATGCCGATAAACCGAGGCTGCCCAGAACCGCTGAGGCGTCCCGAGCAGAGACAACGCCAGCGGACGACGCCGGCAGGTGGGCCGCCACGTGCACCCACTCCCCCGACTCAGTGGGCAGGCTCAGCACGGAGCTATATCCGCGCTCGAGACCGCGGGCCGTGATCTCCCAGTCCGAAACAGTCTGATGTGGCACGCGATAAGGTCCGAAGCCCGGCAGCGCTGAGGCCAGCCCTGCAGGTTCGAGGACCTTGCTCATCCACCCCTGGACCCGGTGCCGGGTTTCTAGTGACAGGCCAGAGAGGATGGCAGACTCGGCGTTCAGCTCTGCCGGGGTTCCGAGTGTGCGCAGAAGTCGCAGAGTCTGGGCAGGCGTTGTTTCTCCCAGCAGGCCCTCACCCCAGGACTCGCCGCGTTCCACACCTGAGAGCTGCATCGAACTCAGACCAAGCATGGAGGCGACTCCTCGGGCTTCGACGAGCAGGTCCACACCTTCAGACTCGGCAAAGTCCAGGAGTGCGAGCACGCAGGCGCCGTCACCTGTGGAAAGCACCAGATTCAGCGCGTCATCCACGCTGAGCTCCAAGTCTGCTGACATCAGTCGCAGCGTTCCGGTACGGGCGCCCTGGCGGTGCTCATCGGTCACCCTCAGCGAATGCTCAAGGAAACCTTCATCCCCCTCCCCCAAATGTGCCAACGTCAGACCCAGCATCAGCTTTCCGATGCCGGCAAGGTCATGCATCTCTTCCGCCCGGGAGGCCGCGATGAGCTCGGAGGATTCACCAACTCCAGCCGCAGCGAACTGCAGCTCGGGCCACGCCGCTGCACACTCTTGGAGGTTCAGCATCTTCACCTCAGCGATCATGCGCCCACTCCTCTACAGCCAGTCCGAGTTCAGCGAACAGATCGAAGACCGCCACCCTGCTGGGCACCCCAGAAGGAAGCACAGTAGGGATGTTCTCGGCGTAGGCCGCCACCGCGGCCAGTGGTACACCGGACGGGGACAACGCGAGTCCCACCTGGGACAGGCTCCGCAGACCCCGGCCGTTCTTCTCAGCGAATCGGATCTTGGTGCACGCAATACCAAGCGCCGGGGTAAAGAGTCCCAGCATCGCGTCACGGGCAAACGCACAGAGCTCCCGGGACAGCAAGAGCTCCGCGGCGGCAGGCTCTTCCAGGCAACCCCGGCCCAACTTCTCCAGCAAGCGGGACTGATCCTGCGCCGTCGTCGTGGTGAGGGTTTCTAGGGAGTGGCTCCAGGTGAGATCGCCGGTGCGGGGGAAGATCTCGCGGTGCAGAGTGGCGTGGAGGCCCATCCAGGCGCAGTAGTCGTTGACCCATTGCAGCGGATCGGGGCGGACGGAGCCGATCGCGGCGAAGACCAATTGGGTGCAGATGTTATCCGAGGTGCTCATCATCTGGATGAGTGAGTCGCGCAGGCTCAGTGAGATTCCGGCGGAGAGGTTGCGCATGATGCCGGCTTGGACGCCGTCTTTCATCTCCTCGGTGATCACCGAGCGCTGGTCAAGACTGAGTTCACCGGCTTCGACGAGCGCCAGGCAGGAAAGCAGCACGCTGACCTTGCGAGTACTGAAGGACGCGACGGCGCGGGTGGAGTCTTGGCCGATAATTTCGCCGGTCCCCACGGGGCGGATCTCCCAGGACAGAGCGAAGGGCTGGCCCGCAGCCAGGCGTGTGACCGCGGATTCAAGCTGCTTCAACTGCTGGTCCACAAGACTCCCTGTTTGCCGCGCGTGCCGGACAGACCCAGCATAAGCGTGGGTTCTGACACGTCCCAGACGTGATCCTCCGTCAGCCCGGCCCTGCTCACCTTTGCGAGAGGCGCTTAGCCGCTCGGTCAAACAATGGCGCGGCAACGAAGCCTATGAGTACCAGCTGAAGAAGCGTCCGTCAACAAGTACCCCCTCAGCCGGCGAATCGACGGCCGCGGTCAAGGCTGATGCCTACGCGGCGTTTGCACTAGTCCACGGTCTCGCCGGCATCTGGCTCAGTGGAGCACTACCCCACCCCGAGGACCATGAATCGCTTGCACGGGAGATCACGCACCGGCTTCGATTGACACAGTTTTCGATTGACACAGTGACCGGCTGAAAGGTGCACGCTATTGCGCACCGCTCCCCGCGCATGTTCACGCCATGGAAAGACCAGTCCAGCAGGTGGGGCGAGGGTTCAGCTGCGCCCATTAGGGTTGGACCATGATCATTGAAGACGCACGACTGCCTCAGGACATCCTGCACGCACTGCCCGGCTCCAACGCGGTGATGAAGCACGGCGTTGATGTCGACGCCGCCCGCTGGCGCGCCGAACTCTCCAAGCGCGGACTTCCCACACTGACCGGGACCCTCGGCAACATCGACCGCACCTCGCTGACTCGCCGCGATGTGTTCGAAGTCGGCGACCGCGAGCGCACTCCGGATAACGCCTTCCAGCTCTTCTACTACTCGCTGGCATGGGGTCTGGGCATCAAGGCACCCCGGCTGCACCACCGCCTCGATAACTTCGCCACCCACCGCGAGGAAGCCTCCGAGCTGCTGGTCTCCGCGTGGAACGCCGCTCGGGACAGCGACTCGGTCAAGGATGCATTCATCATCCTGACCACCGACGACGGCGCCGGTCGGATCCCGTGGTTCGGGCCCGCCTTCTCCACGAAGTTCCTCTACTTCGCCCAGGGCGCTGCCGCTGCACCGAAGCACCTGAGCCTGGATCGCTTCGTGGCCGCCAACTTGGACCGCGACGCCTGGCCTGACGCGACCACCGACGTCTGGGTCCCAGAGGTCTACGAGCAGTACTGCAACCTGCTCGCCGGTTGGGCCGATGAGGCCTCCGGTGATTCCTCCGTGGACCGCGACGTCCGCGCCGATGAGATCGAACTGGCGATCACCCGCCGGGCATAAACCCCTCCCCGGAGACCAACCGGGGCTGACGCTGCGGCGTCGTGATCTCAAATAAGGCACCGGGACGCGCCATCGACGTGGGCCGGCTTCATCCTCCAATGCGGGGCGTGAAGCCGGCCCACGCTGCGTTTCGGACCGATTTTCACGTGAACACGACGGTAAAGCGGTAGAACCGATTCGACGAAGTCTGGAAAAACTCTTTCAAAACAAGGTCTTGTGCTGGCGAATTCTAGGATGTATCGTCGAACCAATTCGAAGGAGTGATCGTGGTCACAATTGGTGATGTAGCCAAAGCTGCAGGGGTGTCGCGCAGTACAGCGTCCTACGCCCTGTCCGGCAAGAGGTCGATCTCCGATGCCGTTCGCCTTCGAGTCAATGAGGCCGTCAAGGACCTTCAGTACACCCCCAACGCCGGCGCGCGATCCCTCGCGACCTCGCAGACGAAGGTCATCGGCCTTCTCGCGCAGTTCCTCGACGACGAGTTCGCTCCGGCCATGCTCCAGTACATCCTAGGGGTGTCGAACACAGCCAGAGAGCTCGGCTACGACATCCTTCTGGTCACCGATGCCGATGGCACCTCAGCGCTGCGCAGGATCACTGACTCCCGGATGATTGATGGGATAGTCCTGCTCAACGTCGCCGAGGACGACCCCCGACTCGAATACCTCCGCGCCGCCCAACAGCCCGGCGCCCTGGTCGGACTACCCAAGAACTGCGACGGCTTAGACGTCTTCGACCTCGACTTCGAAGAAGCCGGTCGCCTCATGGTGGATCACCTGCATCGCCTCGGACACCGCGAGCTGCTCCTGATCTCCCAACCCCAGCATGTGATCGAACGCGGCGGTGCGTATGTCTGGAGGCTGCAGAATGCGGCGAGGGCCGCCGCGCAGTCCCGGGGCATCACACTTCACAGCGTCTTCGCCCCCTCGGCGCAACCGTCAGTGGGCGACGCCCTCAATAAACTTCTTGACTCCTATCCCGATGCCACCGGTCTGATGATCAATAACGAAGCGGCCGCAGCCGCTCTGCCTTCAGTCCTTCACGAACGTGGACTCTCCACGCCGCGGGACCTCTCGGTTGTCGGTCGCTATTCGGATGAATTTGCTCGCACCTTCTCCCTGCCGTTCTCCTCCATCGAAAGCGCCCCAGACCGACTGGGCAGCATGGCCGTCCGGCAGCTAGTCCGCCGCATCGAAGGAGACCTAGGGCACGACGAGCCCAACGTCGTTCGATTCGTCACCCCCGACCTCATAGACCGCGGGAGCACCGCCCCACCCCGCTGAAACTCCAAGCTGATGGGCACTCACAACCCAAAATCGAACCGGTTCGACACCTGGTCGATGATCCAAGGAGGAACGCAATGAAAAGCACCTTTCGTACTGCTACTACCGTGACCGCAGCCCTGGCCGCGATCAGTCTGCTGGCCAGCTGCTCCGGCGGGGACTCAGATTCCGAAGGCAGCAGCGACGCCGCCGGCGGCACCTACACGTGGTGGGACCCCTACCCCCAGCACGAGGATGGCTCTGACTGGGCGAACCGAGTTCAGACCTGCGGCGAAGAAGCCGGAGTCACACTCGAACGCACCGCCTATGACACCACTGCCCTGACCAACCAGACGATTCTGGCAGCACAGGAGGGCAACTCCCCCGACGTCGTGCTCCTGGACAATCCAGCGGTCTCCACCCTCTCGGAGAGCGGACTTCTCAGCACCGTGGATGAGCTCGGGCTCGACACCTCAGCAGTGGATCCCAACCTGATCGGAGCCGGAGAACTCGACGGCGAGACCTATGGGATCCCGATCGGAGCGAACACTCTCGCGCTCTACTACAACGAAGACGTCCTGGAAGAAGCAGGAGTCGATCCGGCCACAGTCACCGACTGGGCAAGCCTGACGAGCGCACTCGAATCGATCGAAGCCTCCGGCAGCGGTGGTATGACCTTCGCCGGGATCGGCACGGAAGAAGGTTCCTTCCAGTTCCTTCCATGGTTCTGGGGCGCTGGCGCCGACCTCAGCGAATTGGACTCCCCCGAGGCAGTGGAAGCCCTGGAGCTGTGGAAGGGATGGGTCGATGACGGGCTGGTTCCCAACACGGTGATCAACAACTCCCAGAACACGACCTGGGAAGAGTTCCTCACCGGTGAATTTGGGTTCGTCGAGAACGGAACGTGGCAGGTCAACAGCGCCGCAGATGCAGAGTTCCCCACCGGTGTCATCGAGATCCCGGCCCAAGACGGCGGCGTTGCACCTGCGCCCACCGGTGGTGAGTTCATCGTGGCCCCGATCCAGGAAGACGTGGAGCGCTATGACGTGACACGCCAGATCGTCGAATGCATGACGACCCCGGAAGGTTTCGTCGAGACGGCCAACACCTTCGCCTACTACATCCCGCCCACAGCAGAGGGACAGGATGCCCTGCTTGAGGAGAACGAGGATCTCGAGACCTGGGTCTCGGCAGTGCAGGAAGCCAAAGGCCGGACCAGTGACAACCTCGGCACCGACTACCCGGTCATCTCTGAAGAGCTCTGGACCGCAGTGCAGAACGCTCTCTCCGGTGCAGCAACCCCACAGGAAGCCCTCGAAGAAGCTCAGGCGAACGTCGAGGCTGAGCTCGGCTGACGCCGGGTCGGCTCAATGCAAGTGGAAGGACGATGATGACGACCCTGGCCGAAACCAAGGCGGGTCGCGGCAGCACGGGTGGAGCGGGCAGAGATGTCCCTCCCGCTCCACCCAATAAGCCGCGACGACGCAAATCCCACGGGACGCAGTGGACGGCAATAGGTTTCGCAGTGCCTCTGCTGGCCTACCTCGCGATGTTCTACGCCTACCCGCTCTGGCGCAACATCGATCTCAGCATCCACGACTACAACATCAGAGCCTTCGTGCAGGGCGATGCAGATTTTGTGGGTTGGCAGAACTATGTGGAGATCTTCTCTTCTTCGCTCTTCATGCAGGCTCTGACGAATACGGCGTTCTTCACCATCGTCTCGATCGCGTTCCAGTTCTCACTGGGACTCGCGCTGGCAGTCTTCTTTCGCAACTACTTCCCGCTCTCCGCTCCGCTCCGCGCGCTGTTCCTTATGCCGTGGCTGCTGCCGCTGATCGTCTCGGCGTCGACGTGGTCTTGGATGCTCAACAGCGAGAACGGAATCGTGAATTCCTTTCTCAGCGCGTTCGGAATCGGACAGATCAACTGGCTGACGTCACCCGAGACAGCCTTGCTCTCCGTGACGCTGGCAAATATCTGGCTCGGGATCCCTTTCAACCTCGTCATCCTCTACTCCGGGCTGCAGAACATCCCCGATGAGGTCTATGAAGCGGCCTCACTCGACGGCGCGGGACCCTGGCGCCAGTTCTGGAGCATCACGTTCCCGCTCCTTCGTCCGGTCTCTGCGATCACGCTGCTCTTGGGGCTGGTGTACACCCTCAAGGTGGTCGACGTGATCTGGGTGATGACAGCGGGCGGGCCGGGAAGCTCCACCACCACCCTTGCCATCTGGTCCTACCGCGAAGCATTTGGAACCGGTCAGCCTGACTTCTCTCCAGCGGCCACTGTGGGCAACATCCTCATACTCATCGCGCTGCTCTTCGGCGTGCTCCATCTGCAGCTGCAACGACGACAGGAGGCGCGATGACCACCCGCCGCGCGTGGTGGAAGACGGGTCTGGGCCTGCTCTTCACCGCCATCATGCTTTTCCCCGTCTACTGGATGTTCAATGTCTCCCTGACTCAGACCAGCGACCTCCGGTCCTCTCCCCCGCATTGGTTCCCCTGGGCGCCGACGTTCGAGGGTTACCAGACCGCCTTGGATCAACAGCTGCCAGCCTTGGGCACGAGTCTTCTCATCGGTGTCAGCACCGTGATACTCACCGTGCTCATCGCAGCCCCTGCGGGATATGCGATCGCTCTGCTGAACCTCCGTGGCGGGCGAGTGCTCAGCTTCGGTCTGATCGTGGCGCAGATGATTCCGGCCGTGGTCATGGCCATGGGCTTCTACGCCATATATGTCCGCCTGGGGCTGCTCAATACGATCGGCGGACTCATCCTGGCTAACTCGACGATTGCCGTTCCGTTCGGAGTGCTGCTCTACACAGCATTCATGGCAGGGATGCCCAAGGAGCTCCTTCAGGCAGCACGGGTGGATGGCGCAGGGGCGTGGCGGACCTTCATCTCCGTGGTCCTTCCGGTGAGTCGGAACTCCACCATCACGGTGGCGCTGTTCGCGTTCCTCTGGGCCTGGTCCGACTTCATCTTCGCCTCCACCTTGAACCGCAACGGCGACATGATCCCGATCACGCTGAGCATCTACCAGTACATCGGCAACAACACGACGCAATGGAACGCGATCATGGCAACCGCCGTGGTCGCCTCAATCCCTGCCACGGTCCTGCTCGTTCTCGCGCAGCGCTATGTCGCCGCAGGTGTGACTGCCGGTTCCGTCAAAGACTAACGAAGGACCACTTGTGACTGACTCCTCTCTTCAACCCGCTGGACCCGTCACCGACGACGCTCAGCGCGCGAGACCCGTCGACCCCGCCCGCGGCACTCGCCGCGGCCTCGCTCTCGACCAGATCTCGCTCGACCCTGGATTCTGGAAGACGCTCCAGGACGCCAACTCTGCCGGGACTCTACGACACTGCATCGAGTGGATGGAGCGGCTCGGGTGGCTCGCCAACTTTGATCGCGTCGCCGCGGGAACGATGGACCACAACCGACCGGGCTGGCAGTTCTCAGATTCCGAGGTGTACAAGCTGCTCGAAGCGCTGACATGGGAGTACGGACGGACGGGTGATGCCGAGGTCGACGCGATCTTTGAATCACTCGTGGACCGGGTCGCGGCGGCCGAGGACGAGGACGGCTACCTGAACACCTATTTCGGTCATCCCGGGCGACCCGAGCGCTATAGCGACTTCTCCATGGGACATGAGCTCTACTGCGCGGGTCATCTGCTCCAAGCCGCCGTAGCTCGGATGCGCACCAAGGGCGAGGATCGTTTCGTCGCGCTGGGCAGGCGGGTGGCGGACCACGTGCTCCGCGAGTTCGGACCCGAAGGACGCAACGGTGTCTGCGGGCACCCTGAGATCGAAGTTGCGCTGGCCGAATTCGCCCGGGCAACGGGTGATACTCGCTACCGAGATCAGGCCCGGCTCTTCATCGACCGTCGGGGCCACGGCACGCTCACGCCTGTCCCCCTGCTCGGCCCCGCCTACTTCCAAGACGAAATTCCCGTGCGTGACACCGAATCCTGGCACGGCCACGCAGTGCGTGCGCTGTATCTCGCCGCTGGGGCAGTCGACATCGCCGTGGACGCAGAGGACTCTGCTCTTCTCAATGTCCTCGAGGAGCAATGGCATCACACCGTGGCACGCCGCACGTATCTCACCGGTGGAATGGGATCACGCCACCAGGATGAAGGTTTCGGGGAGGACTGGGAACTGCCGCCCGACCGCGCGTACTGCGAGACCTGTGCCGGGGTCGGCTCCCTGATGGTCTCGTGGCGGCTCTACCTCGCCACTGGACGGGTTGAGTATGTCGACCTCATGGAACGCACGCTGTTCAATGTCATTGCGACGTCTCCGAGCCCTGATGGCACCGCATTCTTCTACGCCAACCCGCTGCAGCAACGGGTCGAGGGGTCTGATGTGCTGCCCGACGCGGTGAACTCCCGGGCAGAGGGTGGAGTGCGAGCTCCCTGGTTTGATGTGTCCTGTTGTCCGACGAATCTTGCGCGGACCCTCGCGTCCTGGCAGTCGTATTCGGCCTCGGTGGAAGCGGAGAATCTGGCCGTGCTGTTGCAGTACACAGCAGGCGAGTTCGATTTTCCGCTCCGGAATGGACTTCTTCGACTCCACGTCAGCACGGACTACCCCAATGCTTCGGACATCGCGCTCTCAGTGTCAGAAGCTCCCCGCGAGGGTGCCGCGCTGAGACTGCGGATACCGTCCTGGGCGAACGGTGCCAGCGTCAGCGTCAATGGAGGGCCGGCCGATCCGGTCACACCCGGGTGGTGTGATCTGCCGGAGCCTGTCTTCGAGGGTGAGGAGATCCGCCTGGTGCTGCCGACCGAACCCCGATTGACCTGGCCCGATCCACGAATCGATGCCATGCGGGGAACGGTTGCTGTGGAGCGCGGACCGCTCGTGCTCTGCGTGGAGTCGCGTGACCTTCCCGAAGGGATCTCCCTTGAATCGGTCGCGCTCGATGTCTCCGTCTCACCTTCCCCTGATGGAGATGGTGCACGTGCCCGCGCCAAGAGCGTGAAGACGCCGGCTCAGGCCAGGGGCGCCCTGCCTTTCGGCGGCGTACCAGCTGATCAGGAAATGTCTGAGGAGTTCGACCTGATACTTGTCCCCTACCACCGGTGGGCGGAGCGCGGTCCCTCCACTATGCGGGTCTTTGTTCCGGTTGCAGTCGATCCAATTTCCAAGAGCCCCAGCGGCCCAATTCTGGAGGGCCGGTCAGATGAGCGGTGAGCAGATCCGGCAGGAGCACACCACCCTAGGCATTGAATTTGGATCCACCAGAATCAAAGCCTGCCTCGTGGACAGTGCGGGTCTGACGCTGGCCACAGGATCCAGCTCCTGGGAGAGCGAGCTCTCCGATGGGATCTGGACCTACTCCCTCGACGCCGTCCACGAAGGCCTGGCCGCTGCCTACGCAGACCTGGCCCGGCAGGTCCGAGAAGTCCACGGCATCGAGCTGCGAGCAGTGGGGGCAATCGGCATTTCAGCCATGATGCATGGCTACCTGGCCCTTGACTCCGCCGGGGAGCTGCTGACCCCCTTCCGAACCTGGCGCAACACGAACACGACCCAGGCGGCGGAGCATCTCTCCGAGGTCTTCGGGCAGAACATTCCGCTGCGCTGGTCGGTGGCCCACCACTACCAGGCGGTCCTCGACGCAGAACCACATATTCCCCGGGTCAGGACGCTGACCACCCTGGCCGGGTATATCCATCATCGACTCACCGGCACCCATGTACTCGGCATCGGGGACGCCTCCGGGATGTTCTCGATAGACCCAGCCACCGGTAGCTATGACGGTGAACTTCTCGACAGGTATACCCAACTGACGCGACCTCTGCTTGGCGATGCCGCTGACGCGAGCGATGGCGCCGGCGGCGGCGGTCGCGGTGACGCCGCCGGGGGCACCGCACTGGAGCAGCTGCTGCCGCCCGTGGCGTCTGCAGGAACGCAGGCGGGTTTCCTCACCCCTGAGGGAGCCCAGCTACTGGATCCCTCGGGGACCCTGGAGCCGGGGATCATATTCTGCCCACCCGAAGGCGATGCAGGCACCGGCATGGTGGCGACCAACGCGGTGCGCGAGCGAACCGGCAATGTCAGTGTGGGCACCAGCATCTTCGCCATGCTCGTGCTCGAAGACTCCCCGCGCAGCCCACGCCCCGAGATCGATATCGTCGCGACACCGGAGGGAAAGCTGGTCGCCATGGTCCATTGCAATAACGGCGCCAGCGAGCTGGGCACCTGGGCCGGGGTCTTCGGTGAGTTCCTCGCCAATCTCGGCCTTGCTGCTGACCCGGATGAGGTCTTCCAGGCGATGCTCGGTGGCGCGCTGGAGACCGACGCCGCAGAGAACGGACTGCTGGCGTATAACTTGCTGGCAGCCGAGCCAGTCATCGGCGTGGACCGGGGCATGTCGATGATCCTGCGCGCCCCAGAGTCGCCGCTGACCCTCGCCGGGTTTGCCCGGGCCCAGCTGTTAGGAGTCTTCGCCGCACTCAGTGTGGGCATGCGGGTGCTGGCCGAGGAGGGCGTGAGCGTGGACCGGTTCTTCGCCCATGGCGGGTTGCTGCGCACCGGAGGTGTGGCCCAGCGAGCCCTGGCCGCAGCCTTGCAGACACCCGTGTCCGTCACCCGGGAAGCCACGGAAGGTGGCGCCTGGGGCATGGCGGTGCTGGCCGGGTACGCCCTGGCAGTCTCAACATCGCACACCTCCGGGCGCAGTCTCCCTGATTGGCTCGATGCGGAAATCTTCGCCGGCTCTCTCGCAGAGACCGTGGAGCCCTCGGCGGAGGAGATCGAGGGTTACGCGAAGTTCCTCGACCGGTGGCTCACCGGCCTACCCGTGCAACGCGCAGCTGGTGAAGCCCTGACCTGACAACCATGGCAAGACAGCTCAAAAGACCAAAGGATCGCGCGTCGATCTTCAGCAGCCTCCGAAGAAGGTAGAGATGACACAGACACATACCGCACAGCCTCTGAGAGTTCTGGTCTGGGGCGAGAACCGGCATGAACAGCAGGAGCAGAAGGTCGCCGAGCTGTACCCAGATGGCATGCACACCACGATCAGAGAGGCGATCGAGGAACACCTGGGCGAAGCCGCAAGCGTCAGCACCGCGACCTTGGATGACCCCGAGCACGGCCTGACCGAGGACGTCCTGGCTGAGACGGACGTCCTGGTCTGGTGGGGTCACGCGGCACACGAAGAAGTTCGGGATGACGTCGTGGAACGTGTCCACCGGCATGTTCTGGCCGGAATGGGCCTCGTGGTGCTCCACTCCGGTCACTGGTCCAAGATCTTTGTGAAACTCATGGGAACCAGCTGCACGCTGCGCTGGCGCTCTGAGCAAGATCGTGAGGTCGTCTGGACAGTGAACCCAACGCACCCGATCACCCAGGGGGTGCCCCACCCGTTCGTCATCCCGGAACAAGAGATGTACGGAGAGTTCTTCGACATACCTGTTCCCGAGGAATTGGTGTTCATCAGCACCTTCAGCGGCGGAGAAGCCTTCCGCAGCGGGTGTACCTTCCGCCGAGGTTTCGGGAAGATCTTCTACTTCAGCCCAGGCGATCAGGACTATCCGGTCTACCACCATAAGGACGTGCGCCGAGTGATCGCTAACGGCGTGGAATGGGCGAAGACGCTTCGACCTGAGCGCAGCGCCCCGCAGCTGCTGCGGTATGAGATGAACGACTTCCACAATGGTCACGACTATCAGGGAGCAATGGAGAATTGAGCACCGGAGCAGAGGGCAGCACCATGGCACCCGTCCGGATCGTGCAGGTCGGAGCAGGCGGGATGGGCAGGCAGTGGATCGCTGCCATTGCCCGCTCTGTAGACACGCAGCTGGTGGCGCTGGTGGACCTGGATCTCAAGGTAGCCGCCGAGGCGCTCGCCGAAGCGCAGTTGAGCGGCGTCCGCATAGGCAAGAGCCTGGAGCAGGTCCTGGCAGCAGTCGAGGCCGACGCCGTCGTGAACGTGACGATCCCGGAGGCCCACCATCCCATCAATGTCGATGCGCTCTTCCGTGGTCTGCCGGTGCTGTGTGAGAAGCCCATCGCACCGACCTTGAGTCAAGCGCTCTCACTGGCGGCGGCTTCGGAGGTCAGCGGTCAGCTGCTGATGACCAGCCAGTCGCGGCGATACTTCAACAACCTGGCTGCGCTTAAACGTGGCCTGGCATCTCTGGGAGATATCGGAATCCTTTCCACCGAGTTCTATAAGGCGCCTCACTTCGGTGGCTTCCGGGACCAGATGCAGCACGTGTTGCTAGTCGATATGGCGATCCACGCCTTTGATGTCGCCAGGTACTTGCTCGAACGTGATCCGGTATCGGTGTACTGCGAGGAATTCAACCCCAGGTGGAGTTGGTACGCCCACGGTGCTGCCGCGAACGCGGTCTTCGAGTTCGACGGCGGGGCACGCTACTCATACTCCGGAAGCTGGTGCAGCGACGGTCATGAGACCTCCTGGAACGGTCACTGGCGCATCAATGGTGAGTCCGGATCCGCCCTCTGGGACGGAGACAACCCGCCCTCCTTCGAACTCGCAGAGAATTCGACGAATACGGACCCTGGCCTCAACCGCCACGCTGCACAGCCGGAAGAGATCAATGGCTCCCTCGCTGAATTCGTGGCGTCCATCCGCACCGGAGGGGTGCCATCGGGTGAGGTCCACAGCAACATCCTGAGCCTGGCCATGGTGGAGGCGGCAGTACGCTCGGCGGACACCGGCGAGCGGGTGCTGATCGACGACATGATCAACGAGGCCTACGGCACGGCCCTGGAGCATGAGGCGATCCCCTCTGTTGCAGATGCCATGCGAGCCTGGAGTCACCCTAGAGCTGTTCTTGGGCAGAGCGGCTAGTCACTGCCGCGAACACGAAGCGCCCAGCCAACATTCAGCCTGCCCCACGAGTGTTGACCCATGGGTAAAAAGCGGCAGCAGACTGTCACGGTCGGCGGTCATAAGCTCCGGCTCTCTAATCTGGACAAGGTTCTCTTCCCTGCCTCGGGCACCACCAAGGGCGAGGTCGTCCACTACCTGCAGACCGTCGCAGACGCCATGCTCCCGCACATCAAGAACCGGCCGGCCACCCGCAAGCGCTGGCCCGATGGTGTCGGCACCGAAGACAAGCCCCATGAACCCTTCTTCCGCAAGAACCTCGAAGACTCCGCGCCGACCTGGGTGTCCCGCCAAGAGCTGGAGCACTCGGATCACAGCAACACCTACCCGCTGGCCAACGAACCCGCCGTACTGGCCTGGTTCGGGCAGGTCGGCGCCCTGGAGGTCCACGTCCCGCAGTGGCGCTTCAGTAAAGACGGTCAACCGCAGAACCCCGACCGGCTCGTCCTGGACCTAGATCCCGGTCCCGGTGCTGACCTCGCCGACTGTGCCCAGGTAGCCCGCTGGTGCCGCGAGATCCTCGATGAGATGAACTTGCCCTCGGTCCCGGTCACCTCCGGGTCCAAGGGCATCCACCTCTACGCCGCGCTCAACGGCAGCTACACCTCGGAGCAGGTCTCCCAGGTGGCCCATGAGCTGGCCAAGGCGCTGGAGTCCGATCATCCGGAAGAGGTGGTCAGCGATATGAAGAAGTCCCTGCGCCAGGGCAAGGTGCTCATCGACTGGTCCCAGAACAACCGGAACAAGACCACCATCGCCCCCTACTCGCTGCGCGGTCGCCCCGGGTCTTCCGATGGTCCGTATGTCGCCGCGCCGCGCACCTGGGAGGAACTCGAGGATCCCGACCTCAGCCAGCTGGACATGCACCAGGTCATGGAGCGCATCTCAGTCGGCACGGATCCGCTCGCAGATTTCACCCCCCACGACGACGCCGCGGACGCCCTGCCGGACACGCAGGACGCACTGTCCACCTACCGCTCCATGCGTGACGCCGCGAAGACCCCCGAGCCGGTCCCCTCCGACTCCCCCAGCGAGCGCAGTGAAGACCCGATCTTCGTGGTCCAGGAGCATCACGCCTCCGCGCTGCACTATGACACCCGGTTGGAGCGCAACGGCGTGCTGGTTTCTTGGGCGGTGCCCAAGGGACCTCCGCTGGAGGCCGGCCAGCAACGGCTGGCGGTGATGACCGAGGACCACCCGATCGAATACGCCGAGTTCGAGGGCACCATTCCCAAGAACGAATACGGCGGCGGCGAGGTTTCCATCTGGGACACCGGCACGGTGAAGATCGAGAAGTGGGAGGACGACGAGGGCTCCGGCAAGGTGGTCTTCGTCCTGCACGGTCAGCCGGAAGGCGGTCTGGGTGGGGTCCCGCGCCGCTACGCCCTGGTCCAGACCGATGAGGCCGGCAAGAACTGGCTCATCCGGATGACCAAGGACCAGCCGCGGGCTGGCAAAAGCGTTGCCGCGAAGCCTGGTAAGTCCAAGCCGAAGAAGGTTGCAGCCTCTGCTGCCAAGAAGACCACGTTCCCGGACCCGCTACCCTCCCCCATGCTGGCCTCCTCCGGCAAGCCCACCAGCATCCGCGGAGCCGGCTGGGTTCTGGAGGGCAAGTGGGATGGCTACCGTGCAATCGCCGCGGTGCACGCCGATGGCCGGGTGGAAATCCGCAGCCGCAACGGCAAGGACTTCACCCCGACCTTCCCCGAACTGAGCGAACTTACAGACCGCGTCCCGGCGGGGACCGTGGTCGACGGCGAGATCGTCGCGCTGAACTCTGGCTCCCGGCCCGACTTCGGATTGCTGCAGCGCCGCGGCAAACTCAGCAAGGCGCGTGAGATCGAACAGGCCGCGAGCAAGATCCCGGTGCACTTCATGGTCTTTGATGTCCTGTACACCGCTGAGCACGGTGACCTTACTGGTGAACCGTATTCGCGCCGTCGGGAGCTGCTCGAAGAATTGGCTGACAGTGGCAAACACGTGCAGGTGCCGGGTGATCTGGGCGATTCCCTGGATGAGGCCATCGAGGTCAGCCTGGAGCTCAAGCTCGAGGGAGTCGTGGCCAAACGCACGGACAGCTTGTACAGGGCCGGCCGGCGGTCCGATGACTGGGTGAAGCTCAAGCATGAGAACCACGCGGATGTGGTGATCCTCGGCTGGCGCCAGGGCAAGGGTGGCCGCGCCGAGACCTTCGGCTCCCTGCTGCTGGGCATGAACGACGACGACGGCGAGCTCCACTACGCGGGACGTGTCGGCACCGGCTTCAGCGATGTGGATCTTACCGATTTGCGAGCCCAGCTGGAGAAGTTAGTGCGCAAGACCGCTCCGGTGGATGACGTGTCTGCTGAGGACTCCTCGGATGCCACCTGGGTGACCCCAAAGCTGACCGCGGAGGTGCGGCATTCCGGCGTGACCAGGGACAACCGACTTCGCCACCCCACGTGGCGGGGAATCAGGATCAACAGCGGGCCCTGAAATTCGCTTCACGCGGACGCGCTGTACTGAAATCCTCTGATCCGTAGACTTCTAATGAAGACGCTCATACCCAACACAGGAGAACGATATGACTGAGATGACTGCAAACGAGCTCGTCAAGAAGCTGAACAGCATCGGTACCTGCATGTTCACCACGTTGGATCAGAACCACCGGCTCGTGTCCCGCCCGATGGGTGTCACCGAGATCGATGACCAGCACAAGTTCTGGTTCTTCACCCCGCTGAACTCAGACAAGATCGAGGACATCATCGGTGAGGGCGAGGTCAACCTCGGCTTCGTCGACGCCCACACCTGGGTCTCCATCGCAGGCAGCGCTCAGGTGGTTGCTGATCTCGAGCGCAAGAAGGAGCTGTGGGACCTGGGACCCAAGGCTTACTTCGAGGGCGGCCCCGAGGATCCCAACGCCGTGTTGATCGAGGTCACCCCGGAGACTGCTCAGTACTGGGAAGGCCCAGGCAAGGCTGCGGCTCTCGTGAAGATGGCGAAGGCATCGCTGTCCTCCGAGACCCCGAGCATGGGCGACCAGGGACGCGTGGACCTGTAATTAGCTCAGAGTTGAGAATGGGCGGGTCACTTCGGTGGCCCGCCACCCTTGATCGCACCGACACTCGGGTGCCTAACGCCTCGACCCCTCCAAAGAATCCCGGGAGAGAATTTCCCGACAGTCGCCCACTGTCAGTCGCGATGTCTCCGTGAATGACCCCGTGTTCGGCTCTCACAAATGGACCATCCGCCGTGAGAACCAGCGGAGGTGCGCCGAACCTAGGGCCCAGCCCGGACGGGACACCTCAAAATAGGCTATGAGACGAACCACCTAAGCGGCTCACGAGACTTGCTTCCTATGCTTCTTGGCCTGGTCCCTCGCAACCCTTGCTCGCTGAGGGGAGTAAAGGCGGTCCCACAACTCGCGCCTGACTCCCGCAGATGGGGCTCTGCGGGCACAAGTAGACCGGGAATCCTTTGCTGAGTCATGAGTCTGCATGCACCACAGAACCCGATTACGTAAAACCACACGGTATTCTTTTGGTCTGAGAGCAGTTCTTTAATACGAAGCGCTGAAGAGCTGCACTTGGACAGCATTATCTTCACTTCTGAGATTATTAACGGAGTTCCTTAGAGGAAAATGCCTGAGTAGAAATTACTTTCTCGCACAAACCAGCGAGCGACTCAAATGGATCGTCAGAGCTAACATCCCCCCAAGAAATACCCAACTCACTCAACCTATTCAGCCCGAGTCGGTACTGCGTTCCGGAGTGCTCAATTGCTCCCAGTTCCAACAAACCATCACGAACGGACTCGGCGACCTCGTTGCCGCCCACCAGGATGCGATCGACCTTATCGGCAGACACTGCAGGTGCATCACGAGAAGACGACCGAAACGAAAGCAGAATCTTGCGCACCGCAACGACAACCTGTGTCATCAGCTGCCTGGAAATGTGTCTTCCCATACTCATTGAGGCTGAAACCATGTAGGGATTCCACTGGTGCCACGGGTCCGGCCAAGAAATCACAAGATCGCGGGGACCATAGGTCACTACTCGCAGGTCTCGGTCGTGACTCACACCATCTCGGGCTATCACAACCGAACTGCTTCCTCCCGACTCTGCAGATGACACCGCCCTAAGGACCTTAGCGGCGATCTCTATCTCGTGTGCTATAACCACCGTATCGGGACCCAACTCGAGTTGGTCGGTTGACCCAGAACGAAGAATCACACCAAAGTCACTAACAATCACCACTCGCCCCAGGGGTCCGGTGACATTAAGCACGCCGCCAGCCTCGACGACCCTGAAGTTTAGGTCATGGTCACGGAGGCGCGGGGTCTCATCTAGGAGTCGCAAGTGACCATCGTCGTGTCCTTCCGAGTGCTGGTAGAAGGCACGAGCCACAGAAGAACCAGAGAAGTGCGACTTGATGGCATCGTCCACTAGGTCCTCAGGAATCTCAGCTTCGCTCCCGGGCGTAGTTAGCGCAGCGAGGAAGCGTGCGAAGAATGGTCCTACTGGCGGAAGCGAGGACAGGAAGGAGCTCCTATTGTCCGTGAATAGTTCACTCACCGGAGACGTTATTGCCCAGGCCCGCATATAGTCACTAAAAACGGGGTTAGAAAACGCGTTTCCTCGAACAAAAGGATGATCTGGAACAAAGCCTTGGATTTGCTCTTCGTAGCGCACCCTGTCGTGCTCCGGAAGTACTGCCGGACGATCCAGCACCACACCATTTGTGCCCGTGTGACGCAACAGTCGGGCAGCCTGCTCGTCACGCGTGTAGAGCGATCTGGCTTCCGTCCCGAGAGGCAGGATCCCCAGGGATTCACCTATAGATTCGCGCACTTTCGCTGATTCTCGATCCAAAATGTACTCGACAACGCCCTTGAGCAGATCACCACCGTGGCGTCGTGACGAACTCGTAGTACTAGCTGCTAGTTGCGCATGTTCCAGCTGTGGATTCTCCACCTTGAGTCGTTCCGCAAGCGCCAACAAGACAGGGGGGTAACCAAGGAACGACTCTGTCCCCTCCCACTGCGATGGCAGCTCAACACTCGAAATGCTCTGTCCGGTCAGCGACTCAGCCAGGTTCGCGAGTACAGCGTCCCTTAGCCGGGCAAACGGCTCAGAATGGGTCCTGTGCAGTTCATAGCTGGATGCACTCAGGGTGGTGTCGATGAAGGATGTCGACTGTTGAAATCCAAGCGGTTGTAGCTCAATTACGGGCGCTGGTCGATCGATCAACTTGAGTGCAATTTCGGTGAGAGAAATTGAATCCGACCTACCAAGCAGCACGATGCGGGGCCCGCGAACAGACGAGTCAATGAACCAATCCAGATCTTTGAGGAATTGACTGAAGTTCTCGAATCCGGACCTTAGTTGAGCTTCGTCTGTACTATCCAAAACTAACGTTGCAGTTCCATTACGTACTTGGTCCCGAAATTCCTGCAAGGGCATCACATCGAGCGCTCTAGTCAGTTCCCCAATCAGGGTGCCGTTTCCTACGTGAATCTTAGAGAGGTCGATGTACAGGGTATTTAATAGCTTGGAGATACCTTTTGCTGCCTCAGATTTACCCATTGCTCCAGGCGCCGATATTAGTAAGACTGGGCCATCCAAATTAGCGTTTTCGGGAACCTCAACGTCCGGCCAAATGTAACCAGATACAGTCTCTGGGTTGTGTTTAATTGCACGGTGTTCTGATAGCTCGAATTCGGATTGAGAATTGGGAAGAAGTTCGAGTAACGACCTCAATGGCTGGCGCATGAGTCAATGATAGCCCAACCTTGCGTTTTACGACACAGGCGCCCGCTTATTTACGCTAGCTAACACGTATCTACACATGGTCGAAAACTTTCACACCCGCAGCTTCAACGGAGCGCACCCCCAGGGCGTCTGCTACCAGCATTGAGCGTTGAGCGTTGAGCGTTGAGCGTTGAGCGTTGAGCGTTGAGCGTTGAGCGTTGAGGTTCAGGGTATGTGGGCGAGTCCTAGATTCATCGCAACTTGAGCCCACATTGTCACAGTCTCCAAGAAGTACTCAAGGATTGACCCCTACGCGCTATTCGCGGTAAGCCAATTTAGTCACTGATGGAGTGAGCCCGACTGCTTCAAGAAGTTTCTACCGAATCGAGCACTATCTGAGCGATATCCTTGAGTTTACCTCCAATCACTGACCAAACAGCTAGGCGAACCGTGAGTCTGGTAAAAGTTCTCAAGTCTTGCAGCAACTTCCATGTGGTCCCGCACAATGACCTCGAAGAACGGCTGAATCGCGGCGCGCGCCTCTGACTGCAGCGCTGCGAGAGTGAGGTCGGGCCTGCCGGCCCGAATGTTGCCAAACCCGCCAGCTTGGAAAATCTGCAAGTTTGACCCATTCCAAAAGGAGTATCGACGTGGTTTTATCGCGAAAGAGAACGCCGCGAACGGGACGTGCTAAGTCGATGATGAATTCAGAATCCTACCGTCACTTAGTTTCGTACGCTAAGGTACTGTGATCGCCCTTCCAATTCTGCTTTTGCAAGGTCAGTAGTACTCGCGGATGTAGCCGTGGGCCTGGTTAAAGATGTCCTTGTCGCGTATCTTGTGTTTGATGTAGAGGGCGTAGCGCAGTTGCTTGCGGACCTGTTGGTCCCCGGCGTTCGTCTCTTGCCACCCGAGGAACCGGACACCGCGCACTACATCGTCGATGTCAGCCACCACCTTAGCCACGATGATGGGCATGTCCTCTGACTTGGACGCCTCGAATAGCTCGGTCAGCGCAGCTTTGCCCTGTTCCTCTCGGGGAACCTCCTCGACCGATTTCTCTGCGACCAAGGAGTCCCTCGCCAACTGGAGAAGATCGCGCAGGTACTGGAGGCTAGTGGTCTGAATATCGGCGTACTTCTGCTTCAGCTCCATCAGTCGCTTACTCAGCTCTACGAAAGCGGGGTTGCCCCTGTGCTTCAGAATTCGTCCAGTGATTTCCGCCTCGACGTCTTCTGTGGCCACATCATCCATCGACCGCTTACCGGTCATTAGGTCCTCGATCGTCTCAGCATCCAGCACAATAGTGTCTTGTCCCTGAGGGACCTCAATGGTGACATGCTGGTTGATCAGCTCCTGGGTCTGCGCCCCCAGCGCGTGCCAAATCAGCCGTGCGGAGCTTTCGGACTCAGCAGTGGAGCGGTACACATCGGTCATCCATCGGTAGTCGGTACGGAACGGCTCCAAGAACGGGTCCGGGCTCAGGGTCTCCCACAGCTGGTGCACCACGCTGTAGGCCTTGCCGAACTCGTCCCGCACGGACTCCTCAGCCAGCGCGTTTTGCGCCAGCAGCAGCCCCTGATACCCACCGATAGAGCGGTCGACACCAGGGAAGAATTGCAATGCTTTCTGCAGCGCGGGCTCAAATTGGGACTTCAGCGCGTTGATGTCACTGACGACCTGCTGCACAGATTTCTCATCGAACTCCAACGCATTAGCCACGTCGTCGAAAACTCCCAGATAGTCCACGATTAGCCCGTGGGTCTTGGCCGGCGGGTATACCCGGTTGGCCCGAGTGATGGCCTGGAGCAGGGTGTGCTCTTTGAGCGGCTTATCCAAGTACTGGCAGTAGAGGATCGGGGCGTCGAAACCGGTGAGTAACTTAGCGGTGACGATAATGATCTTCAGCGGGTCAGCAGGATCGTTGAAACGGGCGACGACGCGCTCCAACTCATCTGCCTCAGGTGACCACTGTGCCCATTCGTTGGGGTCGTCAGGGCCGGAGGACATCACAATGGTTGAGGTCTCTTCGCCCAGATGCCGATCGAGCTCGGCCTTATAGGCCACGCAGGCGGCCTTGTCGTAGGTGACCACCTGGGCTTTGAACCCCTGGGGCTCGACTTTCTGCCGGAAGTGCACGGCGATGTCAGCACAGATTCCCGCCACTCGGTCGGGTGCTTTGATAAGCGTCTCCAGAGAGGTGGCCCGCTGCGACAGTGCTGCACGCTCCTTCTCACTGAGACCGTGTTGGTCCGCGAAGGCGGCGAACCCGGCGTCGATCTTCGCCTGGTCGATGTGGAGATCAGTCAGCCGCGGTTCAAAGTGCAAAGGAAGGGTGGCCCCGTCGCGAATGGAGTCCTGGAAGCTGTACCGCGAAAGGTAGCCGCCTTCGTCCGCAGGTGAACCGAACCATTTGAAAGTGTTGCGGTCTCGCTTGTTGACCGGGGTGCCGGTGAGGCCGAACAGGAAGGCTCTCGGCAGGGCGGCCCGCATCTTCTGGCCAAGGTCGCCTTCTTGAGTGCGGTGGGCCTCGTCCACCATGACGACGATATTCTCCCGTTCATCAAGCACGCCGGGGGCTTCACCGAACTTGTGGATAGTGGTGATGATGATCCGGCGGGCCTCGGCACGCAGCAGCGCCTGGAGTTCGGCCCGGGAATCGGTGGTGACCACTCCGTCCACCCCTGAGGTGTGAAAGGTGCCGCTGATCTGGGAGTTCAGGTCGATGCGGTCCACCACGATCACCACGGTGGGATTGGCCAGTTCCTGTCGGCTGCGCAACTTCTGGGAGGCGAAGACCATCAGCAGGGATTTTCCAGAGCCCTGGAAGTGCCAGATCAGCCCCTGCTTCTCCTCTCTGGCGAGCACTCGATCTACAATCAGTTGTACAGACTGGTACTGCTGGAACCGGGCGATCACCTTGATCTTGCGATGGGCTTTGTCTGTGGCGTAGAGGGTGAAGTGCTTGAGGAACTCCAGGATCGCGGCGGGAGTGAGCACCCCGCGCACGGCTTCACCCACGGCACCAAGGCCGTTTCGAGCGGGTTGGTCGGTGCTGGTGCGGGCTTCCTCGCGCCAGGGACCCCAGAGGTCTATGGGCATGCCGAGGGATCCGTAGCGGAAGTCTTTGCCTTCGGTGGCGAAGTTGAAGACGTTCGGCACGAAGAACTGCGGGACGGACTTCTCGTAGTCGTCGTGAACCTGAGCGGCCCCGTCGATCCAGGTGATGGCTTGGCGAACCGGGGTTTTGGCCTCGCCGATGATCAACGGAAACCCGTTGCACCACAGGACCAGGTCGAACCGTTTCTCGAGTATCCCGGAGCGGTAGGTGACCTCCGTGGAGACGGTCCACTCGTTCAACTCGGGGTCGGCGAAGTCGATGAGGTTGACGGTTACGTGCTCGCCGTCGGGTCCGAGCGGGCGTGAGCGCTCTCCGCGCAGCCAGGACATGAACTCCTCATTGGCGGCCACCGGGTGCGAGGTGTGGGCTGCACCACGCAAAATGCCGCGCAGTTCGTGCAGCACCTCATCGGCTTTCTCAGGTGCGGCGGTGATATCCGGGTTGAGTCGGATGAGCGCCTCACGCACCTGGGTTTCCAAGAGGACTCGGTCGAGGTCACGCGCCAGGTCAGGACCAGGAACAAAATCAACGGACGACGACACGCGCCTCAACTCATCCCGAACGTAGTCCCGGACAGAGTTCGCCTCGTTGAACTGCGCCATTAGTCATCTTCCTCGAAGATCTCGCGCATTAACGCACCGCGAAGTATCGAAAGCCGATCCAGCTCTCCAAGGACCGCTTCATCTGCGGAATCTAGTAGCAGCAGCATTTGATTCAAAGTAGCGAGAACCTCCGGCGCCACATCTGGTACTGGTCCCGTAAGAATTCGCTTCTGAGAGATGTTCTTGGCTTCGGTTCCATTTACGACCTCATGCACGTAGGTGCGATACACCGAAGCGCGCAATACTGCCAGTATCACCCTCACAGGAAGGCCCTCTCTGGGCACAAGCCGCAGGCTCTTGTCGCTCAGCATTAGATTAGGATGTTCAGCCTGGACGATGCATGCGCGGGCAACGTTTTCCACTTGAGCGTTGGCGCGTGTGATCAGTAAATCTCCTGCGCGCACCGCCCTGTCCTCGCGAAACTGTCTCATCGAGTGCAAACGCTTGTTTTCGTTGGGGAGAAACTTTCGTCCTCCCACTGCACTGACTTTGAGAACCCCCAGCTCGCCTGGCATCGCGGGTTCAGGCGATGCACTGGGACTTCTACCGGCTTCAATTCGTGAGACCCACGCCCCGAGCGTGGTTAGCGATTCGTCACGGTAAAGGCGATCCACGAGCCTACCTTGAGCATTGCGGGACTTTTCCAAGAATTCATTAAGACTTTGTCGATGGTACTCGAAGGACCAGAGCAAGTCAGAGAGGCGCCTTTGCTCGTTTAACGGCGGGAGGCTGAACTGAAATCGCGCGATGTCTGACCAGTTGATGTACGGATTCACTGATCCTTTCGACTCCTGAATCGCGAAAGCGTGAAATGACTCTGAGGACATCACAAAAGGCAGGAACGCCTGCAGCAACACGCTGGAGTCTTTCGTCTCGACTACGAATGTGGTGTTGGCACAGACACCCTCGAACTCGGCGACCGCAACCTTGCGCAAGTAGGTACGTCGGGAACCATAGAGCACTTGCCCAGGATGGAAGCGTCGGTGAAAGGCGGGACCCAGGTAGCCATCGCCGACTTCGCCCCAGCTGTGAATCTTGAGCTCATCAGTTCCCATGTGTTCGCCAGCGATGTAACGCTCGACCCCACCTAGGGAGGGATCGACTTTCTCCTTGGATGCTTGAGCGACATCCCCAAACGTGACCCGAGTCCAAGTCGACTTGTCGAGGTTCAGCGCCACGCGCGGTGGCATCGTCGTTCTCTCTCGCGTCTCGTTACTCATGCGGATACGTCCTCTGCTGTAGCGTGATCTGCAACTTCCCGCCGCAGCATGGTGAGTACATCCTCTACTCCCAAATCGGACGCTTTGGCGGCCTGCCGCCAGGTAGCAAGTGCGGTCTGCAGATCCACAGGTTCACCGGCATCGGCTGGCTTAGCTCCCTTCACGTATAGCGGGATCGCCAGGCTGAAGCCGCGATCAGCGATCTGGTCCTGGTCAGCTACTGCTGCAAAACATTCAATCGATTGGAACCCCTGGTACGCGTGAAGGATCTTCTGCTGATGCTTGTCGCGCAGGAAAGACTGCGCGTTCTCTCGGATGTACTCAGTCACCGCATTGATGAACAGCACCTTGCCGCGCTGCTCCGAGGGCTTGTTAGCGCGCAGGGTTAGCACCACAGCCTCCATGGGAGAGTTGTAGAACAACCCCGGGCCCAAGCCCAGTACACACTCCACCAGGTCAGACTTGACCAGGGCCTCGCGCAGTGCGGCCTCCTCTCGGCGGAACAGGACCCCGTGCGGGAACAGGATCGCCGCGCGGCCACTGGTAGGGTGCAGCGACTTCGCGATGTGTTGGAAGAACGCGTAGTCCGCTCGGCCCTGCGAGGGCACTCCCCATACGTTGCGGCCGTAGGGGTCCGCAGCGAAGGCCTCACGGTTCCAATTCTTGATCGAATACGGGGGATTGGCCAGCACTACATCGAAAGTCTTGAGCTTGGAGCCGTCCACGAACGCGGGTGTGGTGAGTGTGTCTCCATGAGCGATATGTCCGTCCGTGATGCCGTGCAGGAACAGATTCATTCGGGCAATGGCACTGGTCCCGTGGTTCAGCTCCTGGCCGTAAAGCTTGAGGTTCCGCCACTCCTTGCCCTGACGTTTGACCTCGGCGGCAGCAGAGATGAGCATGCCGCCGGTACCGCAGGTGGGATCGTAGATGCTCTCTCCCGGCTGCGGCTCCAGCATCAGGGTCATTAGATGCACGAGGGTACGGTTGGTGTAGAACTCCTGAGCGGTATGCCCGGAATCATCGGCGAACTTCCTAATCAGGTACTCATACCCATTGCCGAGTTCATCCTCCGGCAGGTTCGCTAAGGTAAGCCGCTTAGTGGAGAAATGCTCGATCAGATCCGCCAGGGTGGAATCTGGCAGCAGATCCTTATTCGTCCACTCGCCGTCTCCGAACACACCGGGCAGAGTGTCCGGGTTGGCCTTCTCAATGGCCAGCGTGGCCTGACGGATAGTAGGACCGATATTGCTGGTGACTTGGCGGACGTCGCGCCAGTGAGTGCCCTCGGGAATCAGGAACCGGTGGTTCTCCTCGAAGGATGCATAATCTTCGTCTCCCCCGGACTCGTCGAGTGCAAGCTCGTACTCCTCATCGTAGACATCACTGATCCGCTTGAGGAACACCAGCGGGAAAATGTACTGCTTATAGTCGCCGGCGTCGATTAGTCCCCGAAGCAGCTCGGCGGCACCCCAGAGGTAATTTTCGAGTTCGCGCTGCGTGATACGGGTACTCATGCGGAGACCTGCCTCTCGGAGTTCGTCTGTGTGAGACCCCATTTCGCCAGTTCCACTTCCAGAGCAGCGCGTGTCCAGCGGGACTCCGCGTGTGCCTCCTCCAGGGCAGTGAGTGCCTCCGCCAAGGTGAGTTGGGCGGCGTCGCTCTCTGGTGCCACGTAGAGGGGAATGTTCAGGTTGAAGTCATTGGCCTCGACCTCATCCAAGCTCACTACCCGAGCCAGGCCGTCGACGTCTTGGTACTGCTCATAGGCCTCCAAGATCTGCATCTCATGTAAAGGCTCCAGAGTGTTCTGGTTGCGTCCCTTCCTGTGTAAGTGCTCAGCATTTATCACCACGAGCTTCTCGGCCTGCTCGGGCCGTTTGGTTCTGCGTAGGATCAATACGCAAGCGGCCAGACCGGTGCCGTAGAACAGATTAGGCCCCAGACCAATGACAGCCTCGACTAGGTCCTGCTTGAGCACCGCGGTGCGAATCTTCGCTTCGGCCCCCTGACGAAACAGGGCGCCCTGGGGTAGGACCACGGCGATTCGGCCAGACTCGGGATTGGATGAAGCGATCATGTGCTGCACCCAAGCCCAGTCGGCGTAACCGGTTGGCGGCACTCCACCCAACAGATTCCGGCCCCAGGGGTCATTGGCATACTCCTGGTGACCCCACTTCTTCAGCGAGAACGGCGGGTTGGCCACCACACAGTCGAATTGGGCCAGTCGGTTCCCGGAGTGGAAAGCGGGGGCGCGCAACGTGTCCTCTCGGATGATGTGAAAGTCCTCAATGCCGTGCAGCAGGAGGTTCATCCGAGCGATTGCCGAGGTGGCCAGCACCTTCTCCTGCCCAAAAAGCTTGCCGTAAAGCAACTGGGGATCGCCGCCGGTGGCCTTCACGTAATTGATGACCTCAATGAGCATGCCACCGGTGCCGCAGGCGGGGTCATAGACGGTCTCGCCTGCGAGGGGTTCCAGAATGCTGACCAGCAGGCGGACCACCGAGCGCGGGGTGTAGTACTCACCGGCCTTCTTATTGGACTGATCAGCGAAGCGCTTGATCAGGTACTCGTACGCATGCCCGAAGACATCCGGCGCTACATTCGAACTAGAGAGCGTCTTGGTCGAAAAATGCTCGATGAGATCAGCTAGCCTCCGGTCCGGCAGCTTGTCTTTGTTGGTCCAGCCGGGGTTACCGAAGATGCCGTACAGGGTGTCCGGGTTGGCCTTCTCAATCTCGCGAAACGCAGTGATTAAGGCGGTGCCGATGTTTTCGGTGTGTGAGCGGACGTCCTGCCAGAGATGCCCTTCTGGAACGCTGAACCGGTGGTTCTCAGCGAAGGCAGCGAACTCATGATCGCCATCTGACTCGGCCAGAGCGGCGGTGTACTCCTCCTGATAGACATCGCTGATCCGCTTAAAGAACATCATTGGGAAGATGTACGCCTTGAAGTCGGCCTGGTCGATGCTGCCGCGGAGAATGTCCGCGGCCTTCGCCAAATACTGCTCCAGCTCGGGCAGAGTAATACGCTGCTCAGTCATGTGTCCCCTCAATGTTCACTCGCCCCATGCTATGCCGAGCCAACGAGATCAAAGCGTTGTTAGCTACTTCTGCGGCGTCTGCGACCTCCTGTGCACGCTGTCGCGCCAACTTAATTTGCCTGAGATGCTCCACGACGCCCTGCTGGGCCTCCAGCGGTCGTAGTGGAATCTCAAATTGCTTAGTTTCTGAGGCGGACAGGCGCGGCGTGGATACGCCTTGCAGAAACCGAGCGTTCCATGGGCCAGCCACGCAAGCCGCCAGGTACTCGGGCATAAGTACATTGGGATTGAGTACACGTAGCCGGAGCACACCAGCCCCCAGGACGTGACCGCCGCACTCATCCACCACAGCATGAAGTCTGGCCGTAGTTGAGACTAGAACATCGCCAGGCTCGGTAGGGGAGGTCAGCGAAGGCGCGTCAGTGGCCTTGACTGCAGGCACTCGGCCCAATTGGATCTCGCGGGCGTTCACCGTGCCTGGATGCTTCTCTCTGGCAGAAACACGACCAACCTCTAGCTCTAGGACCCTCTGTTGAACGAGTGCGTGAACCGTGACCAATCGACCTCCACCTGAGATCACAGGCGATTGACCTTGTGGTTCGAGTTCGCGAGCCTGGTCTACCGTGCATGCAAACTTGCTCCACGCCTCGGTCAGTTCAGCGACAGCCGTCTCGGGGTCGACTTCGGTATGCGTCACCCAACGTTCCGGGTTCAACTGAGCGTTGGCGGCCAGGAGATCAGTGACCTGCACGCGTGCGTGCGGCACCCGCTCGAGCGAGTCTGGGTCATGTAGCCAGGAGTAGACCTCTTGTTCTGGGTGCTCCTCACCGGAGGCGTCAATCATGAGGACAGGCGAACTAATACCTTCGTGGGGCCGGCGCAGCACCCACAAGACAGTCTTCACACTCGTGTTCGGAGCCATCCCGGGGGGCAGCCCGACGACGGACTCAACGCACCCTCGACGTAGAAGCTCCGCGCGGATGCGCTGGTCCCTGCCTGAGCGGATTGTTGAGCCAATTGGGAGAGCAACGTAAGCCCGACCATTCTCTGCGAGGTGGTAGATGCAATGCTGAAGCCAGGCGAGGTCTACTTGAGACCTCCCCGGCACACCGAATTCGAAGCGCGGGTCGGTGAGACATGTGTCGCCGAGCTCGACTTTGAGCCCGAACGGCGGTTCGGCGACGATGAGGTCGGCGCGGAGTTCCATGTCAGGTGAGTCGGCCAGAGAATCAGCCACCTGAATATCGAGCGACAAGTCGTAGAGTTCAGCGCGGTGCATGGCCACCTCTGCCAGCTCTCGCTTGATCTCATGCCCGATCAGCCGCGAGTGTCCGGTACCCCGGCGACCAATACTGACCAGAACAGCGCCCACACCGCAGGCTGGATCGTAGATGGCGGCACCTGGCTTCGGTTCGGGTGCAGCGGAGAGCAGTTGCGTCAGCCTTGATGAGACTGCGTTGTATCCAACATCGGCGTAGCCTCGACTCTTTCCAAAGCGTTGCAGGATTTCGTCGGCAGCGTGACCATGCTGGTTGTCCGGCAGTGCGGCAGCTGCATCCCACACGGGGGCCAGAGCCTCTCGGGAGAGTCCGACAGTCACGTCCTTAGGAAGCTCTGCGGCACCCTGCTTGATGGCGCGGAGAGTCTCTAACATGATTTGCACAATGCGGTCTGGCTCTACGCGTCCGCGCAGCGTATCCATCGACCAGACGAACTCAGTGCTGCGGGAGCCCTCCTTGTACTGGTGCCCGTGTTGTTGCAACCACTGACGAACCTCCTGCTCCTCAAAGAGAGGCTTCAAGTCGTCACCAGCGGAGCCCGGAAAGTCTGGGTGGCGCTTGCGCCAGTTACTAACCGCGGCACGAGACACTCCGGCGCGCTCTGCGATGTCACTAGGTGTCAATAAGGACTTTGAACTCGGTGTGTTCATTGGTCGAAGTTCCCTTCTAAGGCAGTACCAAAGCGGGCCTGGATAGTGCTAGTTAGTCGCTGAAACCCGAACTCCGCTGCGGTGAGTCGCACCAGGTCAAGGGATGTCGAATCGCCTTGGGCTTCAGATAGTGCTCTCGCCGCATTGCGCATCTCTCTCGCGGGAATGTCGCCGCAACCGCGGTGTTGGTCCGGGTCGGGCCGGAACCCGTGCCAACTCCGCTCAGCCTCCGGGGAGGGCCAGACGGCACGGTCCTCGGAGGTGTACAGCAGCCCTTGAGTCGCCATTGACCGCACTTGGTAGTCGACCTTGCCGCGAGGCTTCTCGGTCAGCCGTTGCACTCCGAAGCTGCGTCCGATATCTCTGAGCAGGGGCTCCAGCATGACTGGCCACTGACTCTCCACGACATCCGTAATTACGGAGCGGACCTTCTGTCCTCGAATTGACCCGAGACGTCCCCTTAGGTCTTCGGGGTGCCCCTGTTGTACCACTCGGTACGGTTGGTAGGGCTGGCGCTCTGAGCCCAGGGCGCCAGCCAGTTCAGGAGTGCTGCCTTGGGCGTCCTTGCGTTCCAAGCGTGCTGCTCGGACGTTTAGTGCGGTTTCCTCTTCGACCAGTGCGGGTGCAGTATCCGACGTCGCAGCTGGGATGCGAGGGCCTACAGGTTCTGGTTCAATCAGGAAGCTCGACAACCCTGTGTACTGGCGCAAGTGCGCCAGTCTCTGGTGAGCTCGATCGTCACCCACTCGCTGTAGCACGTGTTCGATATCGTCGAACACACGCAGCACCTCGAAAGCGGTGAGGTGTTGCCAATGGGCGAAGTCATTGCGGACAATACGCAGCATCTGACCTCGGGCGGAGGTCTCTCGAGTGGAGTCGTCGAAAGGGTAGCCGATGTTACCCAGACGCTCGGTCACCATTCGCAGCTGCACACGGGGATCCCCCTCGCGATACCACTTGGGGTCCACGCGGCGGTGCTCCTGGTCAAGCACCATCAAAATGTCCGGCCAGCGCTGCCCGGGTGCCAGGTACTGCTTCATTTCGCTTTGAAGCAGCTCTGGCATCACCTCGGCCATTTCAGTGAAAGCGTCGTCGAGCATATGTCTCCAGTTACTCACGAGTTCCTCCAAGTAGGTGAAAGTCTAGTTCACGATGTGACAACTCGACACTAGATACCCTGATACTCGACGTCAATTGTGAATACGACTCACATGCATTTTATCTGGTTATGTGAACCGTGCCGTGCTGTCGATATCGACGCTTGAGGCTGAGAGTTGCCGCAGTCAATCCCGGGACAGGCGAGAGAGCTTGACTGCTCCGCCATGCTCATTCACGGCGAAAAGTCCCCGTCTCGCGGCCGCGCCTCCGGCAAGACGACCCAACTAAGACCAACGCGCATCGGAGTGAGGCTCTATTGAAGGATTAGAACATAGGCGTCTCATATTGACTATCGATAGATAATCGTCGAATATCAACTCATGACAGGTCAACGCTGGGTGGTTGCCGCCCTCAAAGCATCACTAATTCTGCTCTTCGGACTGCTGCTCTTATTCCAGACCCTGTCTCTGCCAGGTCAATTCGCGCATATGGCGCAAGAGTCACCCGACCTGGCACACCTGCGTTGGCCGGCCGCGATCATCACGATCTTCTGGGTCGTGTGCGTCCAGGTCGTCATCATCTGTATCTGGCAGCTGCTCACTCTGGTGCAGAAGGACCGTATCTTCAGCTCCACCTCCATGCGGTGGGTGAACCTGGTGCTTACTGCTATCGGTGCCGCCTGGTTCACCCTCATCGGAGTTTTCCTCTACATCGGGTTCAACGCCACTGACCCCGGGATCCCACTGGTCCTTGCGCTCATGGTGGCGGTAGGCGCCGTCGTCGGGCTGGTGGTTGTAGTCATGCGGGCGCTGCTGAAGCAGGCAACCACTCTGCGCACCGATATGGAAGCGGTCATCTGATGCCGATCGTCGTGCGGATAGATGTGGAGCTGGCCAAGCGGAAGATGAGCGTCGGCGAGTTCGCCGAACAAGTGGGAATCACGCCAGCGAACGTGGCAGTGTTGAAGAACGGTCGCGCCAAGGCGATCCGGTTCAGCACTCTGGAAGCCATGTGTGAGGTCCTTCAATGCCAGCCCGGTGACCTGATCGAGTGGGTAGACGAATGAGCGCCCGGGAGCTGCGAACTGACGTGCTCGTCGTCGGGGCAGGGCTTGCCGGGCTGCGGGTCGCAACTCTATTAGCCCAACGCGGCCACTCCGTGGTGGTCATTGATCGACGCCGAGACCTCACCACGTCCATCCGGACCACAGGGATCTTTGTGCGGCGCACGCTGGACGACTACGACCTGCCTGATCACCTTCTAGGACCTGCGATACGCAAGGTGGTGCTGTACCCGCCGAGTCTTCGTGATCCGGTGGAGCTGATCAGCGAGCGCGATGAGTACCGCGTAGGTGAGATGGGACCGCTCTATGCGGCGGGTGCGCAGGCTGCGGTCGATGCGGGTGCGGTGCTTGTGCTCGGGACCCGATACCTGGGCGGCTCGGCTGGTCGGTACGAAGTGTCCGGACCTGGCGGCCCGATGACAGTCCTCGCTCGATTTGTGGTGGGGGCGGACGGCGCGCGGTCGCGAGTGGCCCGTGACTTGAGTCTCGACCGCAATACGCATCTGCTGGTTGGCGCCGAGGATGTTTTCAAGGTCTCTGAGCCGGTGGACTCCCCCGCCTTCCACTGCGTGTTGGACCCCCGGTTGGCGCCCGGATACATCGGGTGGGTGATCAACGATGGAACTCACGCCCACGTGGGGACCGCCGGGTACTCTCGCCAATTCAACGGCAATGTTCGTAGCACACTGGACGAGTTCGCTGCGCGGGCCCCCGGACTCTCGGAGGCCGACCGCTTCCCCAATGAGATTGAGCGCCGCGGAGGTCCTATCCCGGTGGGTGGGCTGCTGAGGCGGATCAGCTCACCCGATGGGCTGCTCGTCGGAGACGCGGCTGGGGCCGTCTCACCACTCACCGCTGGTGGCTTGGACCCATGCCTTCGACTCTCCGACTACGCAGTCACTGCGCTGGATGAAGCTCTACGCACGGGACGGCGGGAGGCGTTGCGGGATTACGACGGTGGCGCGCTTCGGCAAAAGTTCACCGGGCGGTTGGCCATGCGCCACGCACTGGCCGAGGTGAAGCATCCGCTGATGGCGAGCGTCGGATTCGAGGTGCTGCGGACTCCGTTCGGACGGGCTGCGGCGCGGAAGGTGCTATTCGGGGATCGCTCCTTCCCGGACCCTCCCGAGCCCGCCGCAGTCTCGCAGGTACCATCACACCGGTTATCGTGATCGGCGAGAGCTAGACTCACCGGACTTTAACGAGGAGTCTTCCCAGATCAGGGCCCCCTCTAATACGGTTGAACATATACAACAACCTGAGTCGATATCGGAGTGACCCGAGTGAGCCTGTACAGCAACGACCCTCTGCACCACCAGCAGGATGCGGCACCTCCACTGGATGAGCCCCTGTACGGCGCCTCACTGACTCAAGCGGTACACCGCTACCTCGGTAAGTACGCCGAGTTCAAGGGATACGCCTCACGCAGTGAGTATTGGTGGATGCAGTTGGTCCTCGCCATAGTGGGAGGCTTGATCTACCTTCCGTATCTGAATACCTGGGATGCCACCTACGGTCGGTTTGATCCCACCGAGGGCACTGGCACCGTGGATGGTCTCGTGCTTGCGAGTTCCATAGGGGTCTTCGTCTTAGCGGCTGTCACGTTTATCCCGACATTGGCGATGAACTGGCGCCGCTTGCACGACGCCGGGTTTCCCGGACCCATGTACTTCCTGAGCTTCATACCGGTGGTTGGCGGGATCACCGTGTTCATCCTGATGCTGCTGCCGACTAGGTTCGACAAGCGCAATCCGGCCTGGGAACGCGGCAACGTCTGGCCCGATGAGCGAAGCCCTAGGTCCGAGAGTTAGACCTTCGGCATTAGCCGCGTCCCCGTGAATTACTTCCTCATTGACGCGGCCATCGAAGCTCCCAGCTCCACCGTCGATTCACGACTCGAGCAGCCGCTTCCGTTCCTTCTCCACGTCGTAGTCAGCCGCGGGCCAGCGCAGCTTGAGATCCGCGAACGCTGCGATCAGCAGTTCCTGAACGGCCAGCCGGGAGTACCACTTGCGGTCCGCGCCGATGACATGCCAGGGCGCATGATCGGCGTCGGTGGCTTCTAGCAGTTGCGCGTACACGGACTGATACAGCGTGAAGTTGGCCCGGGAGTCGGCGTCGGAGGGATCGTACTTCCAGTGCTTCTCCTCGCGGTCGAGCCGGGAGACCAGCCGGTCGAGCTGCTCCTCCGGGGACACGTGGAGCATGACCTTGATGATCACGAATCCTAAGCGGACAAGTTCTTGTTCGAACAGGACCAGCGCTTCGGTGCGCCGCTCCAGCTCCTCGGCACTCTCGGCACCGGTCACGGTGGGAACCAGCACATCCTCATAGTGGGAGCGATCGAAGACCCCCACATGGCCCGGCCGAGGCACCTTGCGGATCACACGTTCCAGGTAGTGTTCGCGCTTCTCAGCCGCAGTGGGGGCACCGAATCCAGCGACCTCCACACCCATGGGGTCCATAGAGCTGACCACCTGTTTGACCACGCCACCCTTACCGGCGGCATCCATCCCTTGGAGGATCAGCAGCACTCTGGGCCCGCGAGCCAGCGCGCTCAGTGCCTCCTCCACCTCGGCAGAGAACAGCTCTTCGCGACGTGCCTTCTCCTGCGGGGTTCGGCGTGGGACTCGTGCGGCAATGGCTTTGGCGACCTCGCGCTGGTCCGCCTCGGGAGCCGCGGCGACATGGGCCCACATCAGTTCCTGCAGGTCAGCAAGCATCTCAGCGCGTTCGGCGAGCGCGTCCTCGCCGTCGTCCTTCTTGCCCTTGAACCCGAGCTTCTTGCTGGTCGGGGCGTCAGACAGGCTGAATGGAGAGGCGAATTGGTTGACCCGCCAGAGAGCTCGGGGGTCGGCGTCGAACGGGGTCTTCTTTGCACCCTTGGGGCCGCGGACTCCTCCCAGCGGTACATCGAGTGGGGCGAGGGTCGTGTCATCTTTGGGCATTGGATCTCCTAGTGGCGAGGGGCCCACCCGTGGGCGCGGCCGCTAGTGCGTGGTCCTAGGTTCATGCCTACCAGAGTTCGCCCGCGGGGGAAACAGGCGCAGCAGGCACAGGACGCTGCTGAACCGCGGGGAAACGCGTCAACCTTCTTTTGACGACGGCGCGGGGATACGCTCACCGTGACCCGTAAGGATCCGAGCAGCCCAGCCGGGCTGCTCACAGATACACGCTCGCTTCCTGCGCGACGGGGTGGTTGGCCGAATAAGGAGCACCACCGATGTCTTCCGCCGACACCCCTTTTCGCCTGATGTTGATCGCTGATCCTGGGGTCGCCGAGCGCCGAATCAAAGGAATCACCGAGACCTTCACTGCGGAAGCACGTCAGGCTCTCACCGGCAGGGTGGACGTGGCAGTGGAAACACGAAGCGTCCGAATCAACCCCGATGGCTCCCTCGATGTCACGGTCATCGGCGAGCTCGATGCCAAGCACCTCGATGCAGACGCGGTATTGGTGCTGACCGAAGTCCCCCGTCATGATGAGGGGCGGCCCCTGATTGCCGAGATCTTTGCAGAGAAGCGCACTGCGATCGTGTCACTGCCGACCCTTGGAATGTGGTCGACCAAGCGACGCATCCGCTCGATATTCATGGATGCGCTGCTGCAACTGCTCCCAGAGGCGCACGGTCCGCTGTCCAAGAACGCCGCCCAACGCTGGTCCCGCTGGAAATCCACCTCGCAGGGTGACCGCTACCGACTCTTCGCTCCGCCGGTGACGGGCGACCTCCGCACTGTCCTGGGGATGACGGCTGCCAATGATCCTTGGCGGACCGCTCCAAAACTCTCCGGCGCTCTCGCGGCAGCCTCCGCCGTGGGTGCCTTTGGCATTTTTTACAACTCCATCTGGCAGAAGGCGGACGCGCTTAGCTCAATGCGGCTCATCTCGATCGGGGCGGCGGTGATCATCAGCATGGTCGCATGGCTGATCTCTACCAACCGGCTGTGGGATAAACCCACCAGCCACAATGTGACGCGGGTCGTCATGCTCTACAACGGCTCCACCGTTCTGACCCTGCTGGTCTGTGTGACGATGCTCTACTTGGCCCTGGTGATCGGCATTTTGGTGGGAGCTGCAGTGGTCATTGAACCCGGATTCCTTTCCGAGATCACCGGGGAGGAAGTCGACTTCTTCAACTACCTCGACATCGCCTGGCTCAGCGCTGCGATGGGCGTGGTGGCCGGCGCGGTCGGTTCCGCCTTCGACCCCAGCATGGACATCCGGCGCATCACCCACGGGCAGCGGGAACTTCAGCGTCGGTATACCGCAGAAGAGCTCGGCTAACCGGTTCCTAGCCCTCGGCGATGGTGACCTGGGCCTTTTCCTCACGGCCGAAGGCCCAGAGCAGCAGCTCTTCCGGGGCGCCTTCAATCCGGAGCTTAGGGGCTGAGGCGGGACCGCTGGTCCGGGAGCCGAAGCCGGGACTGACGAAGGTGATGCGCTTCTTCGCGCCGCGCGCCGCCATCGGGAACATGAGAGCCCCCTGGCTCCAGAGCCGCTTGCGCAGCTTCGCCGAGATGACCCGCGGACTGTTCGGGTCGAATTCGGGCTGTGCGCGCAGGACGTCTTCGGTGTGGATATAGAACTCGGCGGTGTTCATCATGTCGTTGAGCGGCGGGAGTGACTGCGGGAAGAACACCGGAGGTCCGGCCTCTGCACGCTTGACCAGCTGGGCGTATCCGGTCTTGCGCAGGTTCTCCAGAGCCTTGCGCGCCCAGTCCCTGACCACCGGCAGCTGCGGGCCCACCATCAGGTCTGGACGGGAATCACGGATCACGATGTGCAGCGCCAGGTCCTCGGCCGCCCATCCCTCACAGAGCGTCGGGGCATCGGCGGTGACACCGCGCAGGGCGGTGGCAAGGGCTTGGCGTTGCTCGGAAGCTGTTGAGGTCATGGTCCCAAGTGTATGGTCGGGACCATCGAAAAGGTACGGGAAGGACCACAGTCATGACCTCGCGCAGCAGCACCGCCCCACCGGATTCCACGGTCAAACAGATCATCGCGCTGATCCTCTTCACCGGGATCCCGCTGGCCGTGGGATTCCTCGGCAGCATGCTCACCGCGGATCAGATCGACGGCTGGTACGCCGATGCGGACAAGGCTGCGTGGACCCCGCCGGATGCCGTCTTCGGTCCGGTATGGACCGCGCTCTACCTGCTCATGGGCGTGGCCGCGTGGCTGGTATGGCGACGCCGGCACAGCGTGAACGCCACCCCGGCCCTAGCGCTGTTCGTGGGCCAGCTGGTGCTCAACAGCATCTGGTCCCCACTGTTCTTCGGCGGCTTCCCGCTCTTCGGCCGGGCCGCGCTGTGGGCGGCCTTCGCGCTGATCGTGGTGATGATCGTCGCGATCGCGCTGACCATCTGGCGCTTCCGGCCCATCTCCCGGGTGGCGGCTGCACTGCTGCTGCCGTACCTGGCGTGGACGCTCTATGCCTCCACGCTGAACTTCTACCTGGCCCTGATGAACGGCGAGATGGGCCTGGCGCTGAACCTGCCGCTGGGGTGAAGCTAGCGAGGTCGCGGCGGCGAGGCTTAGTCAGCGAGGCTCACCCCGCGAGGCTCAGTCAGCGATCAGCAGCTCCCGCAGTTTGGCAGAGACATCGGCGTTGGAAGGTTCCACCTGGTGGCTGCCGTCTGGGTAGACCACCACGGGAATCTGCTTGCGACCCGAGATGTCCTCTGCCACCTGCGCAGCCGCAGCGTCGTGTTCCAGATCGATGTAGTCGTAGTCCAGGCCCAGCTCATCGAGCTGTTTCTTGGTGCGCCGGCAGTCGCCGCACCACTGCGCGCCGAACATCCGAATCTTGGTCCCGGTGGCCTGATTCTCATCCGTCTTGGTCTCATCCGTCATAGGTGAATCCTCTCAGCTGCCGAGCACGTGCTCGAGCGCTTCCTGCAGAGTGTGGTGCCGGAAGGCGTAGCCCAGGGACTGCGCTTTCACGGAGGTGACCTGCTGGTCGGCACCGACGATCTCCTTGGCACCCTGCTCGCCGAGGACCAGCTTCGGTCCGAAGGCCGGCACAGGTACGGCAGAGGGGCGGCGCATGACCGCGGCCAGGGTCTTGGAGTACTGCTTCGCAGTGACCGGCTCCGGGCCCACACCGTTGACCGGACCTTCGGCGTGCGGGTTCAGCGCCAGGTGCACGATCAGCGAGGCGATGTCATCGATGCTGATCCAGCTCTGCCATTCCTTATCGCCCAACGGTCCGCCAGCACCCACGGTGTACAGCGGCAGCAGCTGAGACAACGCACCTCCGGCAGGGGTCTGCACGATCCCGGTGCGGACGATCGCCACGCGGACCCCGGCCTTCTTCGCCGACGCGGTGCTCTCTTCCCACTTCTGGCAGACCTCGGCGAGGAAATCGCTGCCCGCAGGTGAGTCCTCGGTCAGGATGGCGCTGCGGCTGGAGCGATCCGCCGGCGTCGCGCCGTAGTAACCGATGGCGGAGCTGCTGACCAGCACACGTCCGCGCTGATCGGCCTCTTCCAGGTGTGCCAGCGTCGTGGCGATCAGTGAGGTCCCCTCCACGCGGGAATCCAGGACCTTCTTCTTATGCTCCTCGGTGAAGCGCGAGGCTAGGGGGTGTCCGGCGAGGTGGATGACGGCATCCACATCCCGCAGCGACTCCGGATCCAGGGTTCCGGCTTCCGGGTCCCAGGCGATCTCCCCGGCTGAGGCGTCCACCGAACCGGCCGAGCCGCGCACCATACGTCGGACTTCGATGCCCGCTCCACCCAGCAGCGCGCAGACGTGGCGGCCGATCAGACCGGTGGCTCCGGTCACGGCGACCACCTTGATCGGGGCAGCCTCTGGCACGTGGTGTGGATCCTGGCTCTGCTGCGAGGCGAGGCGTCCATGGGACTGGTGGAAGGCCAGGTCATCGCTGCTCTGGCGTCCGCGGAAGGCAAAGATGCGGTTCAGCTCGATCTCGAACTGGCGTGAGATGACCTTCTGCACCGCGGCGGGGAGCTTATCCACTATCGGCAGCTCGTAGGTGACCTTTTCGCGCAGGACCATACCCGCGCCGTCGTCCTCGAAGCTGCGGTCATGCCGCCAGGACTTCGCGGGACCGGAGATCATCTCGTCGGAGAACCCGCGCCCGGGGCGGAAGTTTGTGTGCCGTGCGCGCCACTTGGAGTAGCCGCGCATGGGCAGCGAACTTGCCGAACCGGCCATATCGACAAGGCCCGCCAGCGTGGTGCCGAAGAAGCTGGGCATATTGATCCCGAGCACCGACTCCGAGCCGTCCCGGAGACCATCGCTGGGCTCTTCGATGACCCGGCCGGCGAAGGGCGGATGCAACCGCACCAGCGCACCCGGGCGGGAGTACCACTCGAACACGTCTTCACGGGAAAAGGGCAGGTGGGTTTCGTATTCAAAGATCGGCATTATGCCTCCTGGTGGCTCAGCACGGCTGCTTAGCCGGAACGCTACCAGGCGTCGCTCAGCGGCGGCTGGGAAGCATGGTTCTCCTATGCCCAGCCTGCCGGTCCCGCGGATCCGGCAGGGTACTCCTCTATCGGAATCTCTCCGCTGCGCCACTGGGCGCGAATCGCGTCGATGATCCGCCATGCCTGCTCGGCGGCCTCCGCACGGATAGACAGGGTCGGGTCACCATTCAGGACACCGTGGAGGACCTCTCCGTATGGGTTCAGCCGTCCAGCCCCGAGATCAGCGCTCAGCCTGGTCCGCTCGATGCTGAACGGATCGCCCGGGCCGGTGACATTCATGTCGACGGCCATGCCGTCGGGACCCAAGAAGATGCGCAGCACCGTGGGGCGGCTCTCCCCGGTCAGCCCCACGGGCACATGAGGGACCTCACGGAAGGTGATTGCGATCTCCCGGCGAGGCTCACCGAGGGCTTTCCCGGACCGAAGGATGAACGGCACCCCAGACCACCGCCAGGTGACCGATTCCAGGGTCACCTCCGCCAAGGTCTCGGTTTCCCGCGCCGGGTCCACACCATCCTCCTCCACGTAGGAGGGCAGGTCGCGCTCACCGATCCTGCCAGCGGTGTAGCGGGCTCGCCGGTTCACATGGGCCGGGTCCCCGGGGAAGGGACGCACCGCGTGCAGGGCCGTGGTCTTGGCTGTGCGCAGATCCTCGGCGTGCACGCTCAGCGGCGCCTCCATGGTCACCAGGGCCATAATCTGAAGGAGATGGGACTGGATCATGTCCACGAGCGCCCCGGCGTGGTCGTAGTAGCCGGCCCGGTTCTCGAGTCCGAGAACCTCGTCGTAGACGATCTCAACTTTCGCGATGTGCTCCCGGTTCCAGAGCGGCTCAAAGAGTCGATTGGTGAAGCGCAGCCCAAGAATATTGAGCACAGTGGACATCCCCAGAAAGTGATCCACGCGGAAGATCTGGTTCTCGGGCACCAGGGATGTCAGACCTCGATTGAGTTCAGCAGCGCTGTGCTCGTCGACGCCGAACGGCTTCTCCAGGACCAACACCGTGTTCTCCGGCAACTCGATGTGTTGCAGGACGTCGATGGCCTTGGTGCTCACCGCCGGTGGCAGCGCGAAATACAAAGCGGGGGTCCCTTCGACTGCTTCCAAGAGCGCCTTGAGATCCGCAGGAGAGGAAGCATCAGTGGCCAGGTACTTGGTGTGCGCCAGGAGGTGGTCCACGGCCGGCCCCTTGGCCTCCACCGACTCGAATGCCTCCGCAACGGTCCGGGACCACTGCTCGGCGTCCTGCGGGGCAAGGTCGGTTCCGATCAGACTGACCCGCCGATCCGGTTGTTCAGTGAGAAGCCATCCCAACCCCGGCAGCAGCAGTCGAGAGGTGAGGTCCCCGGTCGCGCCGAGGATGACAAGCGTGTCGATGTTCTCCATAACAGCACGGTACCGGCCGTCATGTTTGAACCGGTTCCCGCTCAGCTATTGAAGCGCGATCGCAGCCGCGGAAAATCAGCGAACTTGTGTCCAATGATTGAATGGAGTGATGAGTCCGGATGCCCAGAACATGTCCACCCCGTTGGAGGACTACGCTCTGCTCTCCGACATGCACACCGGTCCGTTGGTGTCCCGTCAGGGCAGCATCGATTGGCTGTGCCTCCCTCGTTTCGACTCCGCCTCGGTGTTCACTGCCCTCTTGGGCGGCCCAGAGGACGGCCGGTGGAAACTCTCGGCTGTGGACGGGGAGGTGGTGGCCCGCCGCTATCTGCCGCGAACCTTCGTGCTCGAGACCACGTGGAAGACTCCCACCGGCACTGTTGCCGTCACCGACTTCCTCCCACCGGGCAGTGAGCAAGCTGACCTGATCCGGCGAGTGAAATGTATCTCCGGGACAGTGGAGATCGAACATGATCTGCGGATCCGTTTCGATTACAGCCGCGCGAAACCCTGGACCCGACGCGTGGACCTTGATGGTGACGGGACCTGCGGGTTGCTCTCCGTGGCAGGACCAGACGCACTGTTGCTCTCTGGTCCGTTGCTGCAGTCACACGAAGACCAACAGTCGAACAGCCAGACAGCGGACCATCACGAATCCTCCCCCGCGGGCCATCCCGATGACTACCAGGGCGCCGTGGCTGATCGGCTCACCGGAGTGTTCCCACTGAAGGCCGGCGAGTCCGCCGATTGGACACTGAGCTGGCATCAGTCGCACCGGCAGCCTCCTATTCCGGAGGACCCGCAGGTAGCCCTCGAGCGCACAGTGGAGTACTGGACGCAGTGGTCGGCCCGCATGGATGTCAAGGATGAACAAGACGACTCCGTGCTGCGGTCGCTCATGGTGCTGCGCGCGTTGACCAATAGTGACACCGGCGGGATCGTCGCCGCGCCGACCACCTCCCTGCCCGAGGAGTTCGGTGGCAGCCGCAACTGGGACTACCGCTATACCTGGCTTCGTGATGCAGCCCTGACCATCGAGGCGCTGATCGCTCACGACTTCACCGACGGTGCCCTGCACTGGCGGAACTGGCTGCTACGCGCCGTCGCCGGGGACTCCGACGGCATCCAGATCATGTATGGGATCGCCGGTGAGCGCCAACTGCCCGAGAGCACTCTTCCCCATCTGAGAGGCTACGAAGCCTCTGTGCCGGTCCGCGTCGGCAACGACGCCGTGGGACAGTACCAGGCCGACGTCGTCGGTGAGGTCATGCTTGCTCTTGCTGACCTGCGCAATGCCGGAGTGCCCGAGGATGAATTCTCCTGGGGACTCCAGAAGAACCTGCTGCGTTTCGCCGAGCAAAACTTCGATCGATCTGGCCACGGAATCTGGGAGATGCGGGGGGAACCCGCATTCTTCGTCCACGGTCGCGCCATGATGTGGGCGGCCTTCGACCAAGGTGTCCGGGCCGTGGAAGAGCAGGGCTTCGATGGGCCGGTGGAGCGTTGGCGGGCTCTGCGAAGCCAGCTTCGCGAAGAGATCATGCAGCATGGATTCAATGAGGAGCTGAACTCCTTCACCCAGACGTATTCCAACACCAAAGTAGACGCCTCCCTGCTGCAGCTGCCACACACCGGGTTCGTCACCTATGACGACCCTCGGATGCTTGGCACCGTGGCTCGAATCGAGGCCGACCTGCGCGATGACCACGGACTGCTGCACCGCTACCGCACCAATACCGGATTCGACGGGTTGGACGGGGATGAGTACCCCTTCCTGATCTGCACGTTCTGGCTCGTGGAACAGTATGCGTTCAGCGGCAGGATCGGGGACGCCAGAACCCTGTTGGATCAGCTCAGCAGCTATGCCAATGATCTCGGGCTCTTCGCTGAGGAGTATGACCCGGTCAGCGGACGACTGGCGGGAAACTTCCCACAGGCCTTCAGCCACCTGGGCTTCATCCGCGCCGTCGATGCCGTCACCGCAGTCGAAAAGCGGCCCTGAGCCTGCGGGTGCCGGAGGCTTAAACTCCTCAACCAGACGTCCCGTATGGGCGCCACCTGCGTGTCCTACCCCTGTGACAGAGTGGTCATGTGAGCACATCTTTGAATGAGGCAGCCATAGCTGAGCAAGACCCAGCCTTCTACTCCGAGGCCCGCGAGCGCCTCACCGCGCTGGCCGGGTCCGAGGTGGACTTCCGTGCAGGCCAGTTCGAGGCGATCTCCGCGCTGGTCCAACAGCGACGCCGCGTGCTGGTGGTCCAGAAGACCGGCTGGGGCAAATCAGCGGTCTACTTCCTGGCGGCACGTCTCCTGCGCAGCCGGGGTCGCGGGGTCAGTCTGATCGTCTCCCCGCTGATCGCGCTGATGCGTGACCAGATCGCCGCCGCCACCCGCGCCGGAGTCCGCGCCCAGGCCGTCAGCTCAGCGAATGCCCACGAATGGGATTCCATCATGGAATCCCTGCGCAATGACCAGCTCGACGTCCTGCTCATCTCCCCCGAACGCCTGGCCAATCCGCGATTCCGTGACGAGGTCCTCCCCGGACTGCTGCGGAACATTGGCATGCTGGTGGTGGATGAGGCGCACTGCATCTCCGACTGGGGCCATGATTTCCGGCCCGATTACCGCCGCATCGGCGAGATCGTCCGCAACCTCCCTGCGGAGGTCCCCGTGCTGGCGACCACCGCCACCGCAAATTCCCGGGTGGTCGATGACATCGCCGCCCAGCTGACGCCCGCCGGTGACGGTCCGGGTGATGCCGGCAGCCCTGCCGGGGATCAGGCCCGCAATCAGGCCAACGGTCAGGCGAGCAAGGACGTCCTGGTGCTGCGCGGGACACTCAGCCGTGAGTCCCTCCGCCTCGGTGTGCTCTCGCTGCCCGACTCCGAACAGCGCATCGCGTGGCTCACCCAGCACCTGACGCACCTCACCGGCAGCGGGATCATCTACGCGCTGACCATTTCTCAGGCCACGGATCTCGCCGCGCATCTCAATGCCCACGGCTATCAGGTAGCGGCCTACACCGGACAGACCGACCCCGACGAGCGCCAGCAGCTGGAGCAGGCACTCAAGGACAACACCGTTAAGGCGCTGATCGCCACCAGCGCGCTGGGCATGGGCTTCGATAAACCCGATCTCGGGTTCGTGGTCCACCTGGGCGCCCCTTCCTCACCGGTCTCCTATTACCAGCAGATCGGCCGTGCGGGCCGTGCCGTGGACAGCGCCGATGTGCTGCTGCTGCCCGGCAAGGAGGACATTCGGATCTGGGAGTATTTCGCCCAGGCCTCCATGCCCACCCAGGAACGCGCCGACGCCGTGCTCTCCGCACTCTCCCCCGAGACCACGCTCTCGGTGGCCAAGCTCGAGGCCATGGTGGAGATTCGCCGCTCCCCGCTGGAGCTTCTGCTGAAGGTCCTGGAAGTCGATGGCAGCGTTCGCAGAGTCTCCGGCGGTTGGCTCTCCACCGGACGCCCGTGGACTTATGACGCCGAGCGCTACGACACCATCCTGGCCATGCGCCGGACCGAACAGCAGCTCATGCTCGATTACGAGCAGCTTCCTCCGGGCGTCTGCCGGATGGTCTTTCTGGCCCACGCCCTCGACGACGACGAGGCCCAGCCCTGCGGTCGCTGTGACACCTGCGCAGAACCGTGGTTCCCCAGGGACGTGTCCCAATCCGCCCTTTCCGAGGCCAAAGACAGCCTCGACAGGGTCGGTCTGGAGATCGGACCACGGAAGCAGTGGCCCACGGGGCTAGACGCCCTGGGCATCGGTCTCAAGGGCAAGCTTCGCGCCGAAGCGCTCGCCCAGCCCGGACGAGCCCTGGCTCGGTTGAGCGACCTTGGTTGGGGCACTCCGGTGAGGGAATCTCTCCAGGGCGAGGACGCCGAAGTCTCCGAGCAGCTGGTGCGCGGAGCGATCCGGGTCTTGGCCGAGTGGGGGTGGTCGCGACGCCCCGACGTCGTCGTCTCTATGCCCTCGCGTAAGCACCCGGTGCTGGTGGATTCACTGGCTCAGTCCCTGGCCAGGGTGGGACAGCTTCCCTACGCCGGTGCGCTGGATTGGGCCGAGGGTGGCCCCACGAGTACCCCGGACACCAACAGCGCCTTCCGGTTAGCTGGCCTGTTGGGGAAGTTCGCGGTCTCGCGGGAGCTGGCGGAACGGATCAATGGCGCCTCGGTGCTGCTGGTCGACGATGAGGTCGTGTCTCGGTGGACGCTGACCGTCGCCGCACGGGAACTCCGCGGTGCCGGGGCGGCAGAAGTATTGCCTTTCGCATTGGGGATGCGGGGGTAGCAGCTCAAGGGCGTCAATGCTGGATACTCCCAGCTCCAGCCCGCAGGATGAGGACGAATGCTTCAACACAGCTCCAAACCCCCGCCGCACCCTGAGGAAGGACCACCGTGAACTCCCAGCCCACGCACACCACCTATGAGCCCTCCAACACGCACCGCTCGATCTGGCTGGACACTCACACGCCAGAGTCCATCCCGACGGATTCCTTCACCGAGGGGGCCCATTACGACACTGTGGTCGCGGGAGCGGGCCTCACCGGTCTGACCACTGCGGTGCTGCTGGCTCGTTCAGGTCAGAAGGTGGCCGTGCTGGAGGCGCGGGCCGTGGGAGTAGTGGCCACCGGCAACACCACCGCGAAGCTCTCGCTGTTGCAGGGCACGAACCTCTCCAGCATTCGTAAACATCACTCGGATGAGGTGCTGCAGGCCTATGTGGACGGCAACCATGAGGGAGCCTCCTGGCTGGTGCGCTATTTGGACGAACATGGCGTCGCGCACCAGGAGCGCACGGCGTATACCTACGCCACCACCGAATCCGGGCTTTCCTCACTGCGCGATGAGTTCGCGGCTTGCCAGGCTGCCGGACTCCCCGTGACCTGGACCGAAGAGACCGACCTTCCCTTCGAGGTCAGCGGCGCCATCGCCCTGGCCGAGCAGACCCAGTTTCACCCTATGGAGGTCCTCGCGGCGCTGGCAGCAGAGCTGCGCGAACGCGGCGGGGAGATCATCGAGGGAGTGCGCGTCACCGGGGCCACGGCCGGAGATGGAAGCGCGCTGTCGGCACACTCTTCTGCGGAGGACTCCTCAGGATCTCCGCGGAGGTCCACCGATGACGACACCGAAGGCTCCCCGCTTGACCCGGCTGTGGATGAGGCCGCGTTGAGCGTGGAAACAAGTCAGGGTCCCGTCACGGCAGCCCGGCTCATGCTGGCCACCGGTGTTCCGGTCCTGGACCGCGGCGGATACTTCGCCAAGCTCAAGCCGAACCGCTCCTATGCCATGACCTACCGTGTGCCCGGAGCGCCCACCAGCATGCCTGATGGCATGTACCTCAGTGCCGATACCCCCGGGCGCACGCTGCGCACCGTTCCGGTCAACGGTGAAGAACTCCTGCTCATCGGTGGCAATGACCATGTGGTCGGCCGCTCCTCCTCGGAGAAGGACGCGGTGGATGATCTCGAGGCCTGGGCCCAGGAACACTTCCCCGGCGCCAGGCGCACCCACGTCTGGTCGGCCCAGGATTACCGCACCGCCCAGTACGTGCCCACCTTCGGCAAGCTGCCACGTGGCGGGGGCAAGATCTACATGGCCACCGGATACAACAAATGGGGCATGAGCAACGCGGTGGCTGCAGCGCTGGCCGTCTCCGCAGAGATCCTCGGTGGTCACATGGAATGGGCCGAGACTCTCAGTGCAAGAGTCACCACACCCTCCGATGTGCTCACCGGCGTGAAGGACAACGCCGGCGTGGGCGCCACGCTGCTCGCAGGCTGGGTGGGTGCCGAGCTGCATTCACTCCCTGACGAGGACCCCGCAGAGGGTGAAGGCACGGTGGGACGCGAACATGGCAAGCCGGTCGCGGTGTCCACGGTGGACGGCGAGACCTGCAAGGTCTCCGCGATCTGCCCGCATATGGGCGGCGTGCTGAAATGGAACGATGCCGCGCTGTCCTGGGACTGCCCGCTGCACGGATCCCGATTCGCCGCCGACGGGGACCTGGTGGAGGGCCCCGCCGTGACGAACCTGACTAGGCTTTAACCTCCCCCGGTGCGAAGTCTCTGGGATAGGAGGACTGCGCCCCGAAACGGGTAGCTGCTGAGGCTGCGAACTGCGCGGCCGTGGTGGCGGCGGTTTCGAGCGTGTCCCCGCAGGTCAGGCGGCCCAGCAGCGCACCGGCGAAGGCGTCCCCGCAGCCGCTGGTATCCACTGCGTTGACTGGGATACCAGGGACATGCACGGGGGTGGCGTTGGACTGGTAGATGGAGGCACCCTCGGCGCCGCGCGTGACGATCAGCGTGTCGACGTCCAGGGCAGCGGCGGGGTTGCGGGCTGCGGGGTCTCGGGCCGAAGAACCCTCGGTGGCAGCGTCTTGGGCTGCGGGGTCTTCGGCGGCCGGCGCCCGCCTGGTGAGCTCCGCCGCCTCCCCCGCATTGACGATCACCAGATCGACGTCGCGCAGCTCAAACCCCTGCTCAGGCAGCGGTGAGGCGTTCAGCGCCACCTTCGTCCCGGCGGCACGCGAGCGGGCTGCCGTCTCCAAGACCGTGTCCAGCGGGACCTCAAGACTCAGCAGCACCCAGTCGGCGCGCTCCAGCAACTCTGCAGGGCAATCCTCGGCACGGAGCTCCGCATTCGCGCCGGGGACGACCACGATCGTGTTCTCGCCGTCGGGCCGCACGGAGATGAAGGCCATGCCCTGGGCGCCAACCCCGGGTGTCACCGCATCCACGTGCACGCCGGTCTCCCGGAGTGACTCCACCGCGTCCGCGCCGGCAGCATCGCCACCTCGGCGGGCCACCAAATGGGACTCGGCACCGATCAGAGCGGCAGCCACCGCTTGATTCGCGCTCTTGCCGCCAGTGGCGGTCTCCACGGCAGTGGCGAGCAGCGTCTCACCGGGCCGCGGGAACTCCGGCAGCTGTGCGGTGATATCGCGGTTGATCGAACCCACGACCAGCAGTGTCATACATGCGCTCCCGGGAAGAGGTGGTCGGTCAGGCGGGCGGTTCAGGCGGGCGGTGCAGGAGAGCAGTCAGGACAGGGAGAGGAAAAGCTTCTCGAGTTCCTCCACCGTCAGTCCATCCTCGGTCTCTGCCGCTCCTTCGGGATCCGTGATGCAGAACTGCATCGCCGAGGACACCACGCTGAACCCTGCACGGTCCAGTGCGGTGGAGACGGCAGCGAGCTGTGTGACCACGTCGCGGCAGCTTCCGCCGTTTTCCACGGCGTTGATCACCGAATCCAGTTGGCCGCGCGCACGCTTGAGCCGGTTCACGATCTTGCGTTGAGTCTCTGGATCGGCTTCTCTCATGGTCTTCTCCCTGTTTTCGCGCTGATTCGTTTCTATGATGCCAGCTGAGCGCGTCGCCGACGGACCATCAGCGCGCCCAGCAGGCCGATGATTGCCAGTGCTGCGGCCACTCCGTAGACCAGCGGCAGTTCCTGCAGGAACACCACCACGCCCATCGCGAGCACCAGATAGCCAAAGGCCTTCTTCAACGCCTTCTCTGGCACGTACTTACCCAGAGCGGTGCCGATCAGGGCACCGATCACCGTGATGCCGGTGATGATGAGTACCGGCACCCAATCGATACTCACCGAGGTCAGGTACCCGGCCAGACCGGTGAAAGACTTCATCGAGATGATCAGCAGCGAAGTCCCCACCGCCGCGGGCATGGACAACCCACCAAGCAGGACCAAGGCCGGAACAACCAGGAACCCTCCTCCGGCGCCGACCATACCGGTCACCAGCCCTACGACGAGGCCTTCGACCAGGATCTTTCCCAGTGGGAGCTTCTTGACCGGCTCCGAAGTCTTCTTCACCCGGCGATCCAGGATCATCGCGAGCGCGGTGGCCACCATCATGACCCCGAATGCCACCATCAGCACGACTCCGGGCAGCCGGCTTCCGAGCAGCCCGCCAGCAAACGCACCGAGCATGGCCGCAGCTCCGAAGATGAACCCAGTCCGCCACTGCACATTGCCTCGCCGCGCGTGGGCGATCACGCTCACCGCAGAGGTCACCCCGATGATGAACATCGAGGCCGCGATCGCCTCCTTGGGCGGCATCCCGGCCACATAGGTCAGCAGCGGGACCGCCAAGATGGTGCCTCCGCCGCCGAGCAGGCCCAGTGAAAGGCCAATCACGACGGTGAGGCCCATCGCCAGCATCATGCCAGTGCTCACGCCCGCTGCACCCGACTCTGCCGTGTCGGTGCAGCCTGAATCTGCGTGGAGCGGGGAATCTCCGCAAGCAGCTTCTCCACTGTGGGATCAGCTTCGACCCTGTTCCAGGGCATCCTGTTCAGAGCCGCCGCCATGGCGCAGGAATCGGTCAGCGCGGAGAAGGTCAGGCCGGCGCCTATGGCCCCTGCCAGATACCCCACCTTGGGCGAGATGAGCTTTCCGCCGAGGAACCCGGTCAGCACCAGAGTCCCGGCGGTCATGCGCACCTGTCGGTCCATCGCCCAGCGCTGCTTGCCGCGCTCGGTGTGATCCCGATGCTGGGCCTCCAGAGCGACGACGCCGCCTTCCAGCACTCGCGCAGTGTCCACTCCTGCAGCGCGCAAGTGCTGCAGGGCCTGGTTTGCACGGTTGCCGGTCTGGCAGATCAACACGATCTCGCCGTTGAACTGCTCTGCCAACGTATCCCGGTGGCGTTGGAGCAGGTCCAGCGGCACGTTATGTGATCCGGGGACGCGCAGGGATTCATGTTCCGCCGGGGTGCGGACGTCCACAAGCAGTGGGGTGTCCTCGGAGCGGAGCTTCTCTGCGAGTTCGGTGGGACTCATGGGAGCGGCGGGCGCCGTCGTCGTCGGGGTGGTGGTCCTGGTTGTGCTTGTGGTGCTTGGCATAGAGCCTGGTGTTCCTCTCGGGATGTGGTGGAGTGCAGCCGGGATGTGTTGGCCGCCGGTTTAGTGGGACTGCTTCCAGGCAGACCAGCCGGCGTAGCTGCCCACGAGCTCGCGGACATCGTGGCCCTGGCGGCGCAGAGCGCTGGCGGCCACGGAGTTCCGGACGCCGGACTGGCAATAGGTGACGATCGGTCCGCTGCTGGGCAGCTGATCCTGGTGCCAGAGCACGCGTCCGGCGCTGAGCTGCTGGGATCCGGGGATGTGACCCTGGGCGTGCTCGGACTTATTGCGTACGTCCAGCAGCAGGGCGGGCTCGAAGTCTTCGAGCTCGGCGGGGGTGATGGTGGCAGGCTGGGTCTGTGGCCGATCAGCGAGGCTGATCGTGTAGCCGGTGACCCGGTCGATGCCCACACGCATCAGGTGATTGCGCATGGTCTCGGCCTGCTGCTGGTCCTCGGCGAGCAGGATCAGCGCCTGCTTCTGCTGCTCTGGGTCGTACGCCCATGCGCCGAAGCTGGCGGCCTTCCCACCCGCGGGGATGTTCAGCGCACCGATGACGGTGCCCTGCTTGACCTGGTCATGGCTGCGGGTGTCCACGAAGATGGCCCGGTCTTCCTCCAGCGCGCTGCGAACCTGATCTGAGGTGAACGCTTCCAGCGGAGACAGCGGTCCGAGGACCTGCGGGCCGTTCTTGTTCTCGCGCTTCATCCGGCCGAAGTACGCGTGAGCGTCGGGCTGACCGTCGAGGAGCTCGTCGATGAATCCCTGCTCGTCATCCCTGGCAAGATATTCCGCCCACCAGGCATTGGTGCGCTCGTAGCCCACGGTGGTGGCGGGGAGGGCGCCGAGTGCCTTGCCGCAGGCGCTGCCGGCCCCGTGGCCGGGATAGACCAGGATGTGGTCGGGAAGGGTGAGGAACTGGTGCTTGAGGCTGCTGAAGAGCTGCTTGGCACCCTCGAAGCGAGTATCGACTCCCCCGGCAGCCTCATCCAGCAGGTCCGGGCGGCCGAGGTCCCCGGCGAAGACAAAATCTCCGGAGATCATGTAGCCCGGGTCGGTGCTGAAGGCGCCGTCGGTGACCAGGAAGATGAGATGTTCCGGGGTGTGACCGGGAGTGTGCCGGGCTTCGATCGTGATATTGCCCAGGGTGATGGTATCCCCGTGGTTGAGCCGATTGGCATCGAAGCCGTACTGCCAGTCTTCACCGCCCGCGCCAGAGACATAGGCCTGTGCGCTAGCGGCTGCGGCGAGCTCCCGGGTGCCGGAGAGGTAGTCGGCGTGGATGTGCGTTTCGGCCACGGCAGTGATCCGCATGCCGTGACGGGCAGCCAGGTCCAAGTACTCGCTCACGTCGCGGCGAGCGTCGATGACGATGGCTTCACCTTTTGCTTGGCAGCCGATGAAGTAGCTGGCCTGAGCCAGGTCCTCATCGTAGATGCGTTCCAGAAGCATGAGATCGCTCCCCTTCGTAGAAGATACTGGATACCCCTGGGGGTATATGTGAAAGTATGCGTGATACCCCCTGGGGTATGCAAGTGAGCGTGATCTGCGTGTGTAGGAATGTGAGTTGAGAGACGAAGTTCACGCAATCGAAACATGAGCCGGTACGCTGGATGCCTGCCCTCCCCCAGGACTGCGCCACGTGCCAGCCTGTGTGCGGAGATGAGCAGCACACTTGTGTATCTACCTGATTCCGGCAGCATCCGCTGCGGGGTTAAGGCGGCACTGAGCACGCCAGAGCCGACACAGAAGGATTCATCATCATGCCCGCGCCTCAGCCAGATTCCACACCTCAGGCAACCCCGGCACCCGAGCCAGACTCCGCACCTCAGGCGGATTCCTCCCCTCAGCCAAACCCGGCGCCTCAGGCCGCGCCCCAGTTTCCCAATGCGGACTCCGCGGTGACTCTGCGTGGCGCCGTGGGCCCCGCGTACTTCCCGGTGGCCCTGCTGGCTCGATTCCCCTACGCCATGATGGTCGTCGGGGTGCTGACCCTGGTGGTCGCCGCGCGTGACTCTATAAGCCTGGGTGGGCTCACCTCGGCCATGGTCGGTCTGGGCACCGCGATCTTTGGTCCGTTGATCGGCGCCGCCGCGGATCGCTGGGGGCAACGTCGGGTGCTGCTGCTGGCGGGACTCGCGAGCAGCCTCTCCCTCTTCGCTCTGGCTTGGGTGGCCTATAGCGCTTTCGGCACCTGGGCCCTGCTCATCTCGGCGTTCTTAGTGGGCGCGACTGCTCCGCAGGTCCCACCGATGTCGCGCAGCAGGCTGGTGGGTGTCATCTTCCGGAAGCTCCCACTGGCACGGCAGCAGAAGACCATGAACTCCACGATGGCCTATGAATCCGCCGCCGATGAGATCACCTTCGTGTTCGGACCGGTCATTGTGGGCCTCCTGGCAGCAACCCTCGGCGGTGCAGCACCCATCATCGGCGCCGCCGTCCTGACCCTGTGCTTCCTGCTCGCCTTCGCGCTGCACTCCACTGCCGACGTGGTGCCCAAGAACTCCGCCACGCACCGTGAGCCGGCCCCGGTGGGTCAGCTCTTCGCGCCGCGGCTACTCGTGCTGCTCGCAGGCGCACTGGGAATCGGGCTGATCTTCGGGTCCACCCTGACCGTACTGACGTCCTTCATGTCAGATCTCGGCTACGCGGAACGGGCGGGACTGGTCTATGGCGCCATGGGCATCGGCTCCGCGATCTTCGCGCTGGCCGCCGCGCTGTTCCCCGCCAGCTTCAGCCTCGAGGCCCGCTGGTTGAGCTTTGGTGGCGTGCTGCTCCTGGGGACCATCGGACTGCAGTTCGCCTCTGCGCTGCCGGTGCTGATCATCGTGCTGCTCGTGATGGGCGTGGGCATCGGCCCGACGCTCGTCACACAGTTCAGCCTGGTCGCCGAGCGCAGCCCGCATGGGCGCTCCACCACCGTGATGTCCATGCTCACCACCGCAATCGTGATCGGACAGTCCTCCTCGTCTGCCATCACCGGCTTCATCGCGGAGAACTTCGGCACCCAGATCTCTGCCGTGGTCCCACTGGTTGCCGCGCTGCTGATCATCCTGGCAGCGGTGGCCAATGCGCTGGGCGTCAGCAACAGCCGGGACTATGCCCGGGACTGACCCTCCTGACCAAGAACGCCCATCGTTTGGGCACTTAAGGGCGCTCTGACCGCGTAATTGGGTGGGATACCACCGAAAAGTGCCCAATAGATGCGAAGTGAGGCACGGGAAACCCGCCCACACACACGAAAACGGCCGGTGACGCTCCCCCTTAAGGGAGCCTCACCGGCCGTTCTTCGTTCCAGCTGACTGGGCCGCTAGATCACCAGCGGCTCAGCGGAAGCTGATCAGGCGTCGTCGTTCTCGGAATCCGAAGAACCGTCGCCCTCAACAACTGGAGCCAGGCTGAGCTTTCCGCGGTCATCGACCTTGGAGATCTCGACCTGGATGCGCTGGCCCACGCTGACAACGTCTTCGACGTCATCCACGCGCTTGCCATCGTTGAGCTTGCGCAGCTCAGAGATGTGCAGCAGGCCATCCTTGCCCG
>Ga0265797_10000482_pt1 | contig 72518 bp, 50 predicted proteins | sample P2T30metagenome_FD_192433 | JGI IMG/M metagenome (GOLD analysis project Ga0265797, IMG submission 192433) | Plant litter microbial communities from East Loma Ridge, Irvine, California - P2 T30 | ecosystem: Environmental > Terrestrial > Plant litter > Unclassified | place: USA: California...
ACCGAATCGGTGCATTCGACGAAGCTTTCAAGTCCAGGATACACATGGCCTTGTACTACCCACCGCTGAACTGGCAAACTACCGAGAAAATCTGGCGAAACCTGATCCACCGTACGCTCGAGTCTCCCACGACGAAAGTGAAGTGCAGCCTCGACATTCTGATCGCATTCGCACGGCAGCTTTTCGATGAACAAGAGAGGAATTCCGACCCAACTCACTGGAACGGTCGCCAGATCCGCAACGCGTTCCAGAGTGCGATTGCTCTAGCTCGCAACGAAAGTTCCGGATTGGACAAACAGGTCGTGGTCGAGCCCCGTCACTTCAGCACCGTCGCCAGAGTCTCCAACGAGTTCAACACATATCTATGGAAAGTCAAAAGCGGGCGGACTGATGCAGACATCGCCAAAGAGGTCCAATCCAGATATGACGGCTTCAGTCCTACCACATACGCCCAAGGACCTTCCGGGAGCCAGCCATATCAGTACCCTCCGCCAGTACAGGTCCAAATGCCGATGCGACAGGTGGTACCGAGTGTCAACCAGTACCAAAGCTTCCCGATGCAGCAAGCTGTGCCTCAACAGCCTGTCTATTCGACCACGACCGGTTCTCCATACAACCCGAACCAGCAAGTATTCTACACCCAGCCGCCACCTCAGTTCAATGTTCCGCAGGCATATGGGACACAGCAGTCTCAGTATGCTCAACATCCACAAAACCCACTCGCTCAACAACCGCAACAGCAGGCAACTCCGGCCTCGCCTGGCCAACAGTTCCAGTCAGCTCAGGTGCATACTGTTCATACCCAACAGGCTCAGCCGGCGACGCAGAACGGCTACGTGACAGGTGGAGTCGTTGATCCGACTGCTATGCCGCCCCACAGTGTTCAGCCAGGTAGTGACCCACGCGGGTGGCAATAGCGACCGAATCCTAAGCATGAGGATTTCAGAGTGTATCTAAAAGAAAGCGGTGCGGACGCGTTCAGAACCTGGCTGATGTTGGAGTCGAATAAGTCACAAAGTCGTATGCACTAATTTATACAAGAGGCATGTAATTTCTCTGCTACCGTTGGGGTTTCGGTGTATGTATGCTCGGTAGCTCCACTGCCTGTACGCTCCAATGTCCGCTGCACACCTCCGTCGGCCTTTCAACAACGGGTAGCTCATGTGCAAGCACCCACGAAGACGACAATTCTTGCGCCGAATCCGCGGATTTTTCGTGGCACGTCGCGAATTCGCGGCCATGCATGTATTTAGTCAAAGCGATATCTGCCTCACTTCCTGTTGAACGCCGCCGCATTTGCCGCTTTCTTCGTAGCCAGCAAATGACTAGTGCACCCGCCAACAGGCCAGAGCCGAACACTGCACCCAAGGCAATTCCGGCTATCGCGCCAGCCTCCAACCCTGCCGTGGCGCGATCCGCTGGGTCAGGAGTCGCTGAAGAAGCTGTATTGTTGATCGATGTCTCGTTCGTTAAATCCACGTCAGGCGGCGTAATTTTGGGCGGCGCAGTGTTGACCTTGGGTTTCTCTGCGCAATCACCACCAACGCTGACTAGTCGTGTATCGGTTGTTGCATTTGCTTGCCATATTGTCCAAGTTTCGGCGTCCAGGTCGACCATTATGTACGCAGCGGAGAAGAACGGTCTTCCGATGATGGACACATCGTTGACGTTGTCGTTGGACGTAGGTGTGAATGCGATGCCCGGTGAAGACGAGTCTGTCTGGAAAGCGCCATCCGGTGCGACATACTCTCGAGGTAAGATGAGAATGTCGTTTGATAGGGTGAACTTGGAGGTCCCATCGAGGATCAGGGACAAGTCTCCCCCATAACTGATGCGACAAATTTTCAGCAGAAACTCTTTGCGATGTGGACGGCTCACTTACTCTCCATCAAGCCTGTATGAAGGCACTTCCCAAGGCTGATCCGAAGGCGTGTCATCTCTCGTGGTGCCGGTATAACTCTCGAAGCGATCCATAAAAGGGTCGGATCTAAACGTGACGACGGATGGAAAGTCGAGCTGAATGCATGCCGTGATGACCGAGGGTGCGAGCATATCTGCTTCGGTGCCGTTTGGAAAACCCAAAACCATATTGGTGACAGTAAGGTACATCCCAGAGCCGCAGCCTACGGCGGACGGCAACAGTTTCTGCGTAATATTCGGTCCTGTCACTTTGGCCGCGTCGTAACCTCCGAGCACGAGCTGGCCATCCATGGAAAGCGACGACGAGGCACTGTTGAGACCCCACCAGAACGAGTATGTTCGAGAGCTGATATGTCCTCTATCGTGCAGAGCATTCAGAAGGGTTGAGTTCCTTCCCAGGCCGATATTTGCTTGCGTGTCGAATATCCCGCCCACGTCGAAGCCGGGCATACCGATCGGGAAGTCATCCATGGTGATGTTGCCCATATTGAGGGTATCAGTTGCCCAGTCGTTGTACCAGACATGCGTCCCAAGCGCACGAAACGTATCGCTGGGATCGCCCCCAGCTCCGTATACATCGAGATCGTCCGAAGCGGATGTGGATAAGGAAGCATTATAGGTTCCACCGCGCATAGTCTGACATTGAGTCTTCGTGGTGCCGTCGATACAAAACGGTGAGCTTGAGTTGTAGACCCATGTATTGTTCAGGAAACTGGCAGTCCATCATCGTGAGCTTTCGTTCTTCAGGTCTGGCTGGTACTACTTACTTGTGCGGTAAGAACGATATATTCTGAGGGGGATTACCGATAGATAGCGGTATGCCTCGCATAGCATGTCCGCTAGCAAGGTCGACGTTAGTGATTGGTAGCGATAGAGGTTGAGGGTCGGAACATGTTCCTGTTGCAGACCTCGTCTGCGCGAGTTGTAAAAAGAGCCACAGTAAGAGACTGACTGCCATATCGACTGGTATGTGAAAACAATGTGAAGATCGACTGTACGGGAGCGAACTCTTGCAGTATTCATTTTGGACCTGCCTCGCGTGACTGCTGTGCCGCATGCATAGTTACCGACCATCTGTTGTGATAAAAAAAGACTTGCAGACTCGCAGACTACTGTCGTAAGCGCCAGGATTCTGCAAGCAAATCAACAACAACGCAAAGACGCCAGAATGGACTCTTGACAGTGACCAGGTTGCGTCTGCCGCATGCGCCTGCTGTGCCGTACGCTTACCGAGAAGCCTGCTATGCAAAGGCACACTGTAGACGACGTCGAAGTAACCGGAAACTTTCTTACGCGCCGGTTCGCTCACGATGCAGAATGTCGTTGAGCATTTGTGCTCGAGCATCAGCAATATATACCGATGCCTGGTCTTTGGGGTTTGATGGCCCAATCTAGCACCAGGTGGCTCCTAGACGCGCAGTATCCGGCGACCCGATGGTCTACATAGTTAATTCATCTCAGGCTGAAATGGACTCGGTCAATGTGGGTAGATTGCAATGATTAACGAGTTAAGTGCTCTAGGTGGCGAAGACGAATTGCTGTTTTCGAAGCACGATATCGGGTGGTTGGCCTTTCGCTTGTCCACCAATAGGGTTCGATGGTCTAGAATTGTCGGCCCACACAACGGTGAGCTCCAATCGGCCAACGCGCTTCGTTTCATTTACGCGCCCAATCCAGCCATCCCGGTCAATGCTCAACCATCTCCACGATGAAACCACGTACTTCCTATGACAGCGGTATCACTGCTACTTATTCATGAAAACCTATCTTGCCGGTTGTCCGATAATCGTGCCGCCCGAATCTGGCCTGCAAAGTTGACTGGATCGGCCACGACCACCAACCAAACTAGGCCTATCTTCCACGCTACACGGATTATCATGCTGCTTGGACGATGATGAACATGCGATTCTTCCGAGTCAGAATACTTGCAGGCGCAGCCATCAGTCTTCTGGTATTGTTCTTGCTCTCTTCGTCTTCGAATCGGAACCACTTCAAGATCTGGGATCCGGAACGCCAGCTACTTGCAGAGCGAAGAGAACATGTAGTAACATCCTTTGAGCACGCCTGGTCAGGCTATAGCACCCATTGCATGGGTCACGACTCGTTACATCCTGTCTCCAACACATGCGACGACGATTTCGGCGGCTGGGGTGCATCCGCTATCGACGCCCTCTCCACCGCGATCATGATGGAGAAGGAAAGTGTTGTGCTAGACATTCTGCGGTTCATCTCTGACCTGGACTTCTCGCACGTGGAAGGGGGCACTAGCATTCAGGTGTTCGAAGTTGTCATCCGACACTTCGGTGGCATGATCTCCGCTTACGACCTTCTCAATGGACCTTTCGCCCACATAGCTGTCGATAAGCAGCTTCGGAAGCGTCTGTATGAGCAGATGGTCCGCCTCGGAGACATCCTTACTTGTGCCTTCAAGACTCCTTCCGGCATACCACGCAATTGGCTCAATCCAGTAACATGCGCCACAGACGACGGTACATCGAACACTTTAGCCGGAGCCGGATCCGTAATACTCGAGTTCGCCCGCCTTTCAGAAATCACCGGCAATCGCATGTATGCAGAGGTGGCCCAAAAAGCCGAGTCTCATCTGCTCGACCCGCAACCAAAGGCGAACGAGCCCTATCCAGGACTACTAGGGTCGTATATCCAGGTGTCCGATGGACAATTCACGAGTGCCAAAGGCGGCTGGGGTTCGCTTTCGGACTCTTACTATGAGTATCTTATCAAGGCTTATGTCTATGACCGCAAAACTTATGCAGCCTACCTGGAGCGCTGGACCGTCGCTGCAGACTCCACGATTCGCCTTGTCGCATCAAAGCCATTTGGCCGAGCCAACGAAGTTCTCCTTCCGTTCTGGGAGGACCAGCGACGCTTCAATGCTATGGACTCACTGTCTTGGTTTGCCGGGGGCAACTTCATTCTCGGTGGTATGGTGACACATAACCAGACCCTCGTCGATTTCGGCCTCATGATCGCGGACACTGCAGGTGCATTGTACAAACATACTGCAGCTCATCTTGGGCCTGAATGGGTTCACTGGACACCGGATTGTAGCCCCGACTGGGGTGAGAAGCACTGCAGTGGATACAACTCTGTCAGGCCGGCCGATACATCCTTCCAGCTGAGACCTGAGGCTCTGGAAACGTGGTACTATGCATACCGTGCAACTAAAGATCCCAAGTACCGCGAATGGGCGTGGGACATGTTTCTCGCACTCAACAAGGTCTGTAGAACAGACACCGGCTACAGTGCTATCAGCGATGTCACAAAGGCGGATGGCGGCCAGAAGCTCGACAAGCAGGAAAGCTTTGTATTTGCTGAGTTGCTCAAATACATGTGGTTGATCCACGTTGAGGTAAATCGTGGTTTTTCGTGATCATGGGTATACATGCTGACAGGTTCTAGGATGCACACGCTGGTTGGCATGTACAAGACAGCCGGACCGGCGTGGTGAACGAATGGGTGTTCAATACCGAAGCACATCCACTCAAGGTTGCGGGAGAACCAGTGTAAGCCGAGCGGTAAACTGCTGTGGCACCTGTAAAATCTGTATAGACATTGATTTTTGTGCCTCCTTGCATTCGAGGGACTTCACATTCATTCCAACTACGAAAATCGAGCCTCACTCACGACACCAGCCTATGGAGTCAAAGGCACGAGGTATGTATTCTGGTGATCCGAGAATTGTTGGCAGCGAATCCATAGACATCACCCCTTAGAGCCTGATTTGTGGCTTGCTCTGGCTTGTGCCGTCGCGATAACCATCGAGTGCAGCGTTTACACCTTCAGCCTCAAGACCCTCCAGCATCGAGAAAGACGTCGGACTGATTGCTCCAGCTGCCACATAATCCGTCAACCGCTCCCACATCGCAACGCAGGTCGGCTTCTTGTACAAGAACAAGCCGAGGACATCGAGCAACTCATGACCTCTGGTGTTCTCGACAACTCCCACAGGTAGCAAACGAGCCACTTTCCCCGGGCGATGGTCCGAAAGAGCTCTGAGAGCAAGACTAAGTCCTTCCGGCATGTTCACCGCATCCAGAGCGTATGAAACGTCATTCCCGGCAGCTTCTTGTACCTTGGCGATTATGGTGTCTTCGGCAAGATGGCGATCAACGACGTGCGTCGCGCCCAGCTTCTTCAGCAGTGGTTCGTCACCTCCAACGACGATGATGTTCTGAATTTTCGCAAGCTTTCCAAACTGCACTGCGAATTTGCCACAGTTGGAGCCACCACCGACGATCAGTAAGCTGTCGGGGCGAGTTTCGTCGTCCTGCCACGGTGCTGGCAGCCCCAAGACGTCGAAGAGGGCTACGAACGCGGCAGATACGTTGGTCGGCAAAGTCGCCTGAGGCCATCAATTAGCACTTGCTGATCTTGGGGTGTTGAGAAAGATCCTACCGCTTCCTCATCGGAGATGTTGTCTGGCGTCTTGGCGCAATTCACAACGTCGGCCAACGCATACTCCTGCAGTCCAGACTGGGAAGAATCGGCGACAGTGCCGGATGCCAGGCTCATGACGCGATCGCCAACTTTGAAGGCCGTTACGCCATCTCCGACCTGGCTCACTATTCCGACGACGTCCTTGCTGAGTATAGCCGGTAGCTTGTCTGCGATGAGCAAGCCAGTGTCTCTGCTTCTTTGATCGTGCGGGTTGAGTCCTGTAATCATTGTCAATGATTTGATCGTTCGAAACGCACCCTAGATCGATACGTTAACTGATCGTTGGACTTACCAGCAACGCTCACTTTGATCTGGACTTGATCATGTCCAGGTTCTCGAATCGGATGGTGTTGAACGAGGACAAGTGGCTTGCCAATCTCTTGGACAAGGAGAGCTCGCTGTGTTACTGCCATATTGACTTGATATTTCTCGATGAGGTAGAAATAGATTGAGGAGCTGATGATAGGAGTAGAGAGGTTGTATGATGCTTTCCCGACAATCGTAAGGGTGAGGTACATGTACTATATACACCATTGAGCGTCACACTCGAGTCAGACCCGTCGACTCCACACAACATTTTACGACGCTCAATGTGAATGTTGGCATGTTATTCATGCGGCGTCGGTGTATCCTTGCGTAGCTTGTGATGTTCTTTGGTCTAATCTGATCTAATCGCTGTTTGCCAAGCCAGAGCGGGCAGTCTTTCCCCCGTCTTCCGATCCTGATGTTGTGCGCTACTGAATCGCCCTTCTTCCATCTCGCCCTTTCGGTCCCCATTGAGGGAAGACCATCTTGATATTCTTTCTACTGCTGAGCAATCACCGCCATCTCGGACTCGGGCTCAAAAGCGAGTCGTGCTTGTTATGCTCCAGTTAGTCATGCTCGACAAGAACACTTGGCTTTTTGACAGGTAGCCAGTTTGGCAGAAGTTCCACCACTCCTTTCGCACCTCGCGATTCGCCTTTTTCTACACCACCGCCGGAAGCCGGTATACACGATGCCCGTGTCACTTCTGAGAGAGCTCCACGGTGTCCGCCAGTTCAAGCTATGCCAACATTCATCCACGCTAGCAAAGAATTGCTCGAAGACGGAAAAGGAGATCAGCTGACAGGCAGCTTCGACGATGCGACCGAGCTAAAATCATCCAAGTGGATAGAAGGGATCGTTGCTCATCAACTGATACATACGACCATAGGTCAGTGAGAACTGGGCATCCCGTCCGCTCTGCCATACATAAGCACTGAACCGGGCGACTAGTACTAGAGTGGGTGACCATCTGGGAATCCCGCCTGTTGTATGTTTTTGTCTTTTTTCACACCATCCACGCTTGTGTCATGTTGGCCATACCAACAGCCTGTTGCGATTCTCGAGCTGGCTTCCAATCGTTGGTAGTCAGGTAGGTAGGTACCTCGTGGGATATGCGAGGAGTAATGATTTTCTTTGGCCCTGGACTCGAGTCCAAGAAGGGTTCTTTTGGTTTGCAATTATTCATATGTTTACATGAGATTATTAGGGTGAGACGGCCGGCTGGCCTTTATTTCCGAGAACAAGTTCAGCGCCGTCTAGACATTTCCCGGAATTTCCAATCGACGGCGATGACGGTGCAAAATGTACACGCTTCGACGACCACCGAAGCCGGCGTCGTTGCAAGCCGTCGAAGCATCTTGAGGCCGCAACATCAAGAGGCCCGGCAGGCAAGACCTCAGCACTCGCCGATTGGCCCATCGCCATCGCCAGACTCATCTTCCGATCCGATGCCTTTCGACTCGTTGTCGACATCAGGTCTTCCAGCAGCGGCAGCACCACCACCACCATCGCCGCTCTCTACCCGCCCGCGATGCTCAACTATAAGCTTCCTCTCCGGCTTCGCATGCAACCAAACCTCGTTCCCCGTATGATCCACAACGCCCTTCCGCTCCGCCCTCGCGCGCTTCAACTTCCTGAACAACTTCGGACTAATACGGTAAGCCCACTCATGGCGGATCTTCAAACGGGCTGCCAGCCATTTGTTGTCGGGCCGAAGCAGCTGAGAAGACGGGATGCGATCGAGCAGGCTCAGCTCGTGCTCTAGGAGGCCTTCGTTGTCGAAATGGCGGAAGCCGGCGGTCAGGTCGGCGGGCATGACGAGGCTGAAGAATTCGAGCGTGGCGTTGACGTTGATGTCTAGGGCGCGGCGCGGGTTGGCGACGGCTTTTAGGAAGAGGGAGCAGAGGTTTGGGTAGAGGAGGGGGAAGTCGGACTGGTTTTTGTTAGTCTTTTTTTGTCGTTGTTGGGGTTTGAGATGAGAAGGACAGGTCATACCTGAGACACGTGGACGGTTCCGCGGACCGTCATCAGCCACGCCGGGGCTTCTTGCGGACCAGCCTGGGCTTCTTGCACCAGCGCGTCGACTTTTTCGAAGTTGGCGGGCCAGTAGGTGAAGGCCTCGCTGTTTATTGCGAGAAGAGGTACTTTGATACGGTGGTCAGGCCTCTCTTTGCTGGGCGGCCGAGTGCCCGCTCCCCATATGTCATAGATGATACCCTGTGTGTAATAAGGAAACCGTTCCGTGTCACGCAGCATGTCCACGACCGTAGCAGCGCCAAAGCTATGCCCGCACGCTGTGACGTGATCCAATCTGATGCGGTCTTTCCACGAACCCCAATCAATCCCTTCAAGCCCAAAGGAGCTGGAGCCTTTGAAGCCTTTACGGCGTAGGTTGTGGGTGGCGATTTCTTCACCTTTGCCAGAGGCTATGACGCGCAGCACCCGGTACGCCTCCTCGATCTCTGCCATTCGCAGGTCGATCTGTGCTTGTCGAAGCTCGGTGTCGACGCCTTTGGGGTTGTTGGGCCCACTGTCGAGTGGGTTGTCAAGTGGGAACATGTAATCCACGATATCGTAGTCGTGGTCCTTTTCTGTCTGCCAATGGTCAATGTCACCACTTTGCTCGCGCTCCTCTCGACTGCCATACCCCGTCTTGGCATGGTTTACGTAGCTGCGTGGTCCGCTGCCGTCACGGTGTTCAACGGCACACACCACGAAGCCGTAACTTGCAAACTCGCCGCATAAGGACGAGTACATCGTGCGAGTACCGCCGAGGCCATGTGAGAACATGATTACGGGAAAACAAGGGAGATCAGGCGCGTTTGGTGGCTTCTCCCCCTCAGTAGTCTTGATGTTCTCGCCGAGAGTCTTGATTCCCTCAGCTGGCGGCCAATGTCGGGCAATGCCCGCGTTACGATATGCAGGAAGTTTCGTGAAGAGAGCCGGCGCAAACACAGGCGCCACGACAGCAGTGGGTAAGCCCGCAAACTTCGCGTAGCCTTGCACGATGCCGTACCGTGACCTTCCAAGCCACAGTTGACGAGACAGGCGTTCAGACTTTGGAGGATGGTGGCTTTCCAGGCTTGCCGGGTAATAAATCGTCATGAGGACGGTTTCCAGTTGAAGGACATGTTTCTTCTTCCGTGTGATGTGATGGGAGATCACTCTTGGGTCGTCGGCGGGAACTTCGATTTCCATTGTTCCTATGCTGTACGGTCCAGTGTATGTCGGTAATGACCGTCCAGGAAACCATTTCTTGTCTCGCAGACCGCGTGGGGGACGTGGTTTTGCTTTTTTCGCATTTGGGATCTTGGAAGTGTGTTCGCTCCCGAGCACTGGATGGTTCGACGGCAACGGCATTTTTGCAAGATTCGAAGTGGTCGAGAGTGTTAATAAATTTCGAGTGTTGCGATTCCGTTCTCGCAGCCGGCAACTGTGTAAAGGAGGGGATGAAGTTGGCAAGGGGCGAGTGAACCGCCAGGTTTAGGAAGTCGCATCAATGTTCAGCAGACATGTTTGCAATTTTCCTCGTCCACGACCACACCGCAACGTGTGTGTGCAATGTGAGATTTTGAGGTTTTGAATGAGTGAAATGATTGAAACGGGCTGGACTCCTCGAGGTAACTTAGTCGAAGGATGAGGCTATGCTGGCATCGTCATTTGCTCGGAATCTTCGGAAAGTTTGAGCTGGGGAATAAAACGGCGCTGACAGGTCGATGTTATCCTCGTCCGCGGCCAGTTGTAGTGCACATGATGATGCCGTATATGTATGTTATCCTGAGTATACAATGAGGTGTTCGAACCGAGACGATTGTTAAAATGGCGAGAACGCTCGTATGTAGCCATGAATTTTTCAGAAATGCAATTGTTGGCTTTTTGTCGCGCGAGTGATCTGCAGCGTGGTGTCAACGGCTCTGTCGATCTCTAAAGACATGCCGTCAAGATTGGAAGATTGGAAGTGAGGTCGAGCCGTGAGAGCATCACAGTGTAATTCATTTGCTTAATGGCACGAAAGGTTGTGTAGAAGGAAGAGATGTGGCAGCGTCGTAACCCCAATGCTTGGCCAGTCAGTCACTGGCTTGGCTAACGACCCTCCTATACACCTATGTATCTATGTGTGCCTCGTGTTATTATCACATCACGTTACTTATGACAATCGCAATGAATACGTGCGGCTGACTCTGCCTTATCTCGCAAACGCGACGTCCCATTTTACACTCAACCGCGTTCGTTGTGATAGCAGTACGCAAGTCGACTGCTACCATCCCTGGAAATCCTTTCGAGCGCATGAACACTTCGACTCTGCAGCCGCAGTGCCGTTTCCGCGTTCCTGCATCGGACCTCATATGCTGCATCTCGACTGCATCAAGATCCCATCAAGCCTCAGGGAAACGGTGGACGGAGCAAGACACCGTTGCGGTCTTCAGGAAGATCCTCCACCACTCTAAACCACTCCTCCACCTACGTCTTCAGCAGTCCCTGTCATGTCGCAAGCTGAACATCAAACCATCAAACGTCAAACATGGCCAGGCTGCCGGCATCTTCGCCTACCTTATCTGTGATATATGAGCCCCAAGCACAACAGCGCGGTCCTCGCCTCTGCAAATACCGACCAATCTATGCCCGGACGCGTTAGGCCGCCTGTCGTCCAAGACGCCATGCATCGGCCCGCATCACCTCGCCTGCATCTTCTTATCAGTCACAGCTGCCGTCCACTCACAACCCGTTCGCACTCTTCCATCTGGCCACACATGCTGCTATCCGAATACCTTACCCTGCTGTCTCTCACATGAAATATTCTTCCCACACCCGGGGAAGTAGCCCTGTCTGGTGGGGTTTAGGGGCACAATACTTGAGGGCAGGCCGCATAGCAGCCATGCGATCCTGGTCCCGGGGAGCAATGGCCGCATAAGGCAGTATGCCATCGTCTGGAATAGGTAGGTTGGGTGAAGTCGTCTCTTGTCCTTCCAAGCAACAGACGACGATAATAATCCCGCAGCAGTGCTTGCTTGCCCATAAGAACATCCAGTGTCCGGCCCCTCGTGCGTGGTTTGGTCGTGTTTCCTCTGGCATCGGTGCATTTCTCGTATTATTTGCACCGCCTTATCTTTCTAGCCGTTTGATTTATTCAATCCTTCGAGCCCTGAGCCCGATAAAAGCCTCAGACCGTCAGCAACCTACGTATCATTTCCTCTCTGTTTCAGCACCTCGGATCTTACAGGAAGCCCTCAACTGCAGGGCAAGTTACGAACGGAAAGACAAGCCTTTCCCGTCCCACCACTCCCACGATCCTCGAACGGCTGTGTGCATATTTGACAGCTTGGTGACACAAGTATCCCAACTCCTGGCCGCCACGAGATCGTCACACACTGCTACGTTGCAGGACGCCACTGTTCCCGACGCAGACATCACTGCAGCAAGCCCACACCTGGAACGACCTTGACAAGACCGCGAGATCGCGCCGCTGCTTTCTATAGCTCGTGAAGAAGACAGCCCTTCTCTTTCCATTCATCAATTTACAACAATCATCATGTCGACGGACGGCCTTCCTTATGTGCCTTTGGTCGAATACAACAACACAGAAGCGACTGGTGGTGATTCGCTAAGAGATGATCTGAACGTATACTACCAGGCGGGTGACATTGCCTGGATGCTCACATCGACTGCATTGGTACTGCTTATGATTCCTGGAGTTGGGTAAGATCTTGCAATCCATTGGAATCGGAGGCTCTGCTGACAACATCGTCTATCAGCTTCTTCTACTCTGGACTCGCTCGCCGCAAATCCGCTCTTTCTCTGATATGGCTGTCCATCATGTCTGTTGCGGTCGTCAGCTTCCAATGGTTCTTCTGGTGAGTCCAGCAAGCAACGATTCCAAACACCACATCCCACCCACATACTAAACACATGCACAAACAGGGGCTACAGCCTAGCCTTCTCCAAAACAGCCGGGCCTTTCATCGGCAACCTCGAAAACATCGGCTTCCGCAACGTCCTCGCCGCCCCCAGCGTAGGCAGCGACAAGATCCCCGACCTCCTCTTTGCCATCTACCAAGGCATGTTCGCCTGCATCACCGTCGCCCTAGCCGTCGGAGCCGTCGCCGAGCGCGGGCGCATGCTGCCCTGCGTAGTCTTCATGTTCGTATGGTCGACAGTCGTCTACGACCCGATTGCATGCTGGACGTGGAACTCCAGCGGCTGGGCGGCGCAGATGGGCGGTCTGGACTTCGCCGGCGGCACTCCCGTGCACATTGCTTCAGGCGCCGCGGCTCTGGCCTACTCGTACGCCTTGGGGAAGAGGAACGGGCACGGCACTCCGGCGCTGAATTTCAGGCCGCATAACATCGCCCACATCGTGATCGGGACCGTTTTCCTGTGGGTCGGCTGGTTCGGCTTCAACGCCGGCTCGGCCATGAGCGCCAACCTGCGCGCCGTGATGGCGGCCGTCGTAACCAACCTCTCCGCCGGCGTCGGCGGCCTCACCTGGTGCTTGGTCGACTACCGCCTCGAGGGCAAGTGGTCCGTCGTCGGTTTCTGCTCGGGCGTCGTGGCCGGGCTCGTGGCCATCACGCCCGCCTCGGGCTTCGTTCCCGCATGGGCGGCGGTGCCCATAGGCGTCATCGCGGGCATCGGCTGCAACTTTGCGACGCAGCTGAAGTACTACCTGTCGGCCGACGACGCGCTGGACATCTTCGCCGTGCACGGCGTCGGCGGCGTTCTGGGAAACCTGCTAACGGCCTTTTTCGCGGCGGATTACATCGCGCACCTGGACGGCAAGACCGAGATCGAGGGCGGCTGGCTGAACCAGAATTGGAAACAATTGGGATTCCAGGCCGCCGACTCCGCGGCCGGAATGGCATACAGCTTCGTCGTCTCCATGCTGATCCTCTACATCTTGAACCTCATCGGCCGCGTAGTGCCCTGCATGCGCCTGCGGGCGACGTCACACGAGCAAGAATTAGGAATCGACGATGTGGAACTGGGTGAGTTCGCGTACGACTACGTCGAGCTGATCCGCGATATCAAGCCGCACTCTATGGTCGGGGAGGGGTACGACGAAGACGACGAGATGGACTCGCGGAGCAATCGCAGCCACAGCCAGGCGACGATGATGGCGCCCGAGAAGGCGGGTGGCAGCAGTAGCTATCCTTTGAGGACGCTGAGTCGTGGAGAGGTGGACAGGACCGGGACGCCGAGGTTCGATGGGGTCGGGATTGCGTCGTGACAATCAAGGAAGGAAGGGCACGTGAGGCTGCCGTCTCTCTCTCGTTCGTGAAATTGAGACGGGGATCACTCTCTCGCCCTTCTTGTACTTGGCTTGTAGATTTGAAACTATCCTATTCTCTCTTTAGCGATGTTCCATCTTCTAAAAAGGAATGTGTTTTCCGATGCTTCTCAACCATGTTACATGGCGGTGTAGCTAGTTGGTGCCGACTGCCTCGAAAGAAGCGTGTACATTTACGACAAGCCTTCCAGGCAACAAAAAGGCGTCGATTCTCAGTGTGGACGGGATGTGCCCTTCCCATGAGAAGGGCAAAATGTAGTCTCATCCCAAGATGAGTAGTATTATGGAGAAACCCGGAGTCGAACCGGGAACCTTCTCCACTTAACAGGTACTATCAAGTACGATGCTAAGAAGATGTCATACCGCTAGACCATATCCCCTGATCAATCATCGCTGATTGATGGATTAGATCGCGAGATTGAGGCTATGACCCTAAGAACTTGTCGTGCTCCATTGGTGTCCGGCTTGTCAATCACCTTTCATTCGTATCTGGCAGCTGATCTTGACTGTCGCTTCCTTGGTCATTCCCTCATTGACCACTGATTTGCTCCCCTGCTCCCCAGATCCCAAATCCCATGCCATCGTTTCTCCCAACTCCGCCTGGAAAGTCCGCTCATCGGCGCGCCATCATTACTCGTCTTGCTCAAATCACATTGAAGGCTGTGTTTAGCTCTTCTCGTTGAGAGCGGCTTCCTGTCAAGGGACCATCAAGTTCGCCACCACCAGAGGTTGAGCAAGACTTGGCGATGGCACGTGGAATCCCTTTCGTCAAGTCCCCGCCTGCCGCAGCACATGTGCCAACTGCATGTCAGCAGCCGATATTTTCTGATTGGCAAAGCTGACTGGCTGCTCCAGATGCGGGTACGGTGGCGAGGCCGCCGAGCTCGGACGCGACGAGCTTTCGACAGAGAGCATCTCCGGAGAGCGAGTGGAAGTCCTATCGTGCATGTGTGCCTGCGGAGGAGAGCTGGACCCAAGCTGTCCTACCATCGAAGTCTGTCTGCGCGAGGGTGGGACCCACGGGGTGTGCGCTGATGGCTCATTGAGAGGCAGGTTGAGAGCGCCTTCGGCCATGTTTTGCAGCTGGGTCTCCTTGCTCCTGGGTTCTGCTAAGTTTCGGTGGGCGATATGCGGGGGAGCGCTTTGCTCAGGGCGCTGTCGAGAGAGTGAAGCTCGGGAAGACTGTCGCTCGAGCTTCGCGGCTTTTAGTTCTGTGTCTGTCTGCCGACCTTTGCCTGCCAGGAGGTCTGCAGTGTCGGCATCGCGCTGCGCGCGACACGGTGGACACGGGAAGACCTCGTGGTAGTGCCACGTCGGGATTGTCTGTAGTATGCATGCGCCGGTCTGGTTGTGTTTGGCGTGGTGGCAGCGGGCGAACCATTGATGCAGGTGGCCGCAATTGTGCTGTGATGCCATGAAGCAGCACATGTTCGCGTTTTGCGTTCTGTCGGGTGAAGGGAGGATAGACTCTGGAGAGTGGCGAGGGGATGCTGATGAGACTCTGATAGCAAGGACTGCGGTTGGTGACGTCTGGCCCGTTCTGCTTTAGGTAGCAGCAATGTGTGGTAGTGGGTGCTGGATCGTTCCTGCAGGCGTGTTTGTAGTGGGAAAGAAGGTGCGGGCAGCGACTGCCTTGCACTGGCCGGATGAGCGCTTTCGCCCTTCACTGGTAGCAGTCGCTACGATCAAGTCTGGTGGTGAATATGCTGGAATGTCAGTGTATAAGGCAAGATGCCACACGTCGCCTCATTGCAGTCAGTGGATTGCGCGACCTACAAAGTGCAAGTCTCATGCAAACCGCTAAGATGGTGAACGCAGAAAACCCTACCGCAACACCCACCGAAACATTGGTTCAAAAAGTGTCATTGTAAGCCAAAAACGCCACGCGCGAGGCCGGCCGCGTCTATCACTGTCATGTATGGATATGTACAAAGCAGCCAATAGTAGTCGGTGTTATGACAGCCTTCCTCAAGCCTGTACCACCGCGCAAAAAGTTCATCATCCTCCCCACTGCCTTGTAGCATTCAATTCCACCTATTACTTCTTCTCGGGGTCCTCCAGGATGCCCTCGGCTTCCAGGCGTCTCCGTGCCTCCTCAAGAGCCCAAGTCTGAATGCTGCATCGAAGAGTCAGCAATCTCCACCGCAATCGTGTAGCAGCAGCGCTGCCGCGGCAACTTCAAGAGAACCTACCTGGTGTCCGGCTTGAACCAGTAGCCAACAACGCCAAAAGCAACAGAGCCGAAGAAGCCGTAGAAGAAGACGTTCTCCCAGCCCTCCTTCTCAGGCTTCTCGCCGGGCTTGACGCCAAAGAGCCAGCCGGTTGGGGGATCGTAGTGGTCGCCGTGTGCGTCGCCGCCCCTGCGCGCGGGAGTGGAGGAGATCTGTCGCTGCTGTATTGAGGGCGCGGTCATGCGAGGGACGATCTGGAGCTGTCCGCGCGCGGAGCTGAGGATTCGGGATGTGCGGAGAAGAGACATGGTGGGTTTGTGTCCCTCTTGGGTGTGAGTGGAGAGGTGTGGGCGGTGTTTGGTGGTATGCGACGGCGATTGCTGGCGCGGTAGCTGTAATGCATGAGGTTGAGGCGGAGAGGTTCAAGTCATTCTTGGCACAACGCCCCGGGCGCGCTTGCCGAAGCCGGGAACAAGACTGCTATCTGATGATGAGCGTGAATGAACGCATTTATTTCCATCTTCCTGTCATGCAACTCATGTGCGTGTTATGTCGTCCTTTGTCCAATGTCTGGAACGTTCAAACGCAATATTGAGGATGTTCATTCGTGCTGGTGTCTATATCTATTGTGGTGCAGCGATTGGTATACAGCAAAGAATGAGCCTGATCTGATGTCGGGGCAGACAGCAGACAGGTAAAATATTAATGAGAGGATGTCTATAAATGGCGAGTGAAAGCAACATACTAGAGGCTTAGTTGTGAGATTCAGTAACCGAATGAGCGCACGAATCAGCATGTCACTTATCGCCCGCCAATTCGGGTTCCTAAGACAAGACTCCGTTCACCACGACGACTACGCCATACGTTCGTAGCGGCGACAAAGTCTTCACAGCCTTCGAGCAGGAAGCCCCACATGATGAAGAACCCCTCGCTGAGCTCCCAATTTGAGAGCTGTTCCGGAAAGCTCCATACGATGAGCCCGTTTCGGCGTGCTTCGTTCTGGACATTGAGGACTGCTCCGGAGCGACGCAAACTTGCCGAGAAGCGTGAGGCATCGAGATTACCCGTCGCAATGGCGCGTACAATGTTAAAACGCAAGCGGGAGTGCGGTATGATGTCGATGATGGGGTCGTGAGGAAGTTGGTGTTGCAGCTCAACAGGCTTCAGAGTGGGTGGCAGATTTTGCACGTTGCGCAAACGAGGCGTAGTCGCTGGAGCACCGGTGCGGAGAGATGTGAGGTTTAGTCCCAAGTGTTGAGCGTTGGTCGCGGCCGCTTGCATGAAATTGCGGTTGATCAGCTGAGCGAGTTCATCCCAAGGAGTATCTGTCGAGGGTGTTGATGGAGTGCAAGCGGCTCGGGATATCTGCCCAGTGAAGTGAGGACGCGTAGGCACATTTGGCGGTGGCGATCCAGCATTGCTCTCTTCTGCCTCTTCTTCTTCGTCGTCTCCGTCATCCTCAGAAGAAGACTCATCCTCCTCTTCGTCTTCGCCTTCGCCTTCCTCTTGGTCGTCTTGGTCGTCTTCGCAGTTTTTGCCGTCCTTGCCACCAACACCTTCGCCTTCATCATCTTCATCGTCGTCCTCTTCACGATCATTGCTTGGCTCTAGCCGTCTGTCTGGCGACTTTGAAGCAGCAGAATTCTCCCGCGGACTATACTCCTTGGTCGTCTCTCCAGATCGCTGTCTCTCGCGAAAGGCACGTTGATTGATGCGATTTTGAATGCGTCGACGCTCTGCAGGATCGTTCTTGCCGCGCCAGTTTTCATTTGTCGTCGTAATGCGGAAGCCTGGGTCAGTCATCACTGGTGGTGATCTGGCCGGCGGCTTTGGTGGTGGACCAGGTCGCTGTGACATGATGGTGCCACTCTTGATCTCAAAGTGAGTTGTTAGTCCGATGTAATGGTCAGCACTGACTAGTGATGGTCGACGATACAAAACGATGGTCTGTAGTGGCGGATCCAATGATGTAGAGGGCTCACCGTCGCCTCAAATATATACTTTACGACCTGACCCTAGCGAAGGTGAAGCATGAGTATTGAGACTTGACCGCACCCAATTAAGCATTCCAGTAGGCAGCGAACACCTCCATAGTCTGCAAGTGCGCTCTTGATTACGGTACCATCGGGCGTTGGTATGTCATCGGTAATGGAAATGACTGGCGTGTCCTCGAGACCGCCATCACAAGGATCTGAGTCATCAGCATCACACCTCGCTATCTAGCCCACCAGAATAGGACGGATGGTACGAGGTGACAGCGCGGAGTTTGCTGTTTGCTCAGCACGAACAAAATCGTCAGTATAAAAAAAAGTTATGTTGCTTAGTCGTATGGCGTATGTCGTGTGTTCGGAGTAGGAAAGAGGTCGTGTATCGAGGCTACTGCGGGAAAAGGACGTCAAGGTTACCAAACCAAGGTTGCATAAGCATGCATGGTCTAGCTGCATATGTCCCAATGGCAGCAAAATGACGCCAGGGTGGGATGCGGTGATAAGAGCTTGGCTTCTTCGAGACGCGTATTGTCGAGATGCTGACTTACCAACAGCTCAGCATGCATGTAGGACCACCCACGCTCGGCTCCCGGCCCATGGTCGTATTGAAAGCTAGAGAACCATGTAATTGTCACGTCGTCCCTGACGAATCGTGAAGGAAGCAAAGCTCGTGTTCCAGGACGATTGGGTCACCTTTTCCTGATACGCGAGCTGCCCGGCTCCCACCTTGCAGCCGAAGGCTGAATACAGACGCCGTCCAGTGTGAGTTGGTGGCTGGAAATAATCGCATCAAACGCAGAGGACGATACTGTGGCATGATACCGACGGACGCCGACTCCGTGTTCCGCATGACTTCCGCACCTGTATGATTGCCGAGTTGTCCCTGTCAAACAGGTACCTAGTCGAAGAATAATGTAGTTAGGTCGTTGTCGACTTGTGGTCCGCGACGGAGCAAGCAGGAAGCAGCTTGGAAGCTGTGCACAGGCCATGTGCTCTCTCGGTCAAACTTATTGCGCCTCGCTCGTCATGTCATGCCAGGCTTTCATCTCGCTTCACGGTTCATCAACAACATCAGCTGAGCGTACCGTTACACCCTCTTGTCTTCCCATCGTTTTCGCAAGGTGCGGTTTAGTAATCAACGATAGCCTGGCATATCTCAGCCGCCTGGCTTCGATTTCAAAGCGCACATCGAACCTTCGTTGAGCAACGAGATTCACGACCAGCACTTGGGTCGCGCCCGCGCTGTCTTTCCGATTCTCGGCGAAGGGACAGCGACAGCAGAATCGCGGTAGCATCAGCACATGCGACGAGCCCTTCCGCAACCAATCCAGTAGCATGGCGTCGTCGCTCTCAGCCTGGCAGCAGGCCCTGCGCGACAAGGTCCTCTGGAGCTATGGATACTTCCAAGGTAGAAGTGTCCTACTACCAAGGAGCATCCCGGAACTGTATGGTATGGCGATGTCCAAGGCTACGAGCCTTGTTGCGCTGCCATTGCCGTTCCTATCCATCCTCGCCTTGCCTGTGTTCGGTGGCAAATCGACGAGCCTCAGCCTGGTGTTCGTATACCTCACGTGGAGCTCGCTGGTCTTCGCGCACGACCCGTTGAGCCTCGAGATTTACGGGACGCTTGCAGCTCGTATCTTGTTCTTTCTATTGCCAGCTTTCGCCTTCTTGGCTTTCGACTGCGGGACTCCAAGTTTGAGTAAGAACGTCAAAGCCTATGGGGAGAAGAACCTGCCGTCCAGATTGGGCAATGGTAGACTCCTCAAGATAGCTTCAATTGGAGTCGCCAACGTGCTCTTATCGGTGGCGCTGCAAGCCGTTCTCGAGATGCTGTTCACCGACGTCTTCCACCTTCGGAGTATCTTGAAAGTAACGAGTTTCGTGCCTCTGCCGTGGAGTATCGCAAAGGATGTCGTCAAGGGCCTGGCATTGCGCGGCGTCCTGCACTACTACATCCACCGATACCTGCTGCACACCTACGAGACTCCATTGAAGACATGGCATCTCAAGTGGCAGCATAGCGTGCAGCTCCCATTTAGCCTCGCCGCAGCTTACGACCATCCAGTGTGCCATCTCCTTGTCAACTGGCTGCCAGATTTCCTTCCGGCATACCTCTTCCGCTTCCACGTGCTGACTTGGCACATCTTCGTGGCAGTCACCAGCCTTGAGACGCTGTTCATCTACTCCGGCTACGCTGTACTGCCATCCAGCATCGTCCTCGCAGGGATGGCCCGCCGCACAGACGCCCACTTCGTGACAGCCGCTGCTAAGAGAGAGCCCTGCAACTTCGGCCACTGGGGCATCCTTGATCTTCTCATGGGCACCAACTGCAAAGATACGGCTTCTGTCGTTGATGACTTGCAAGACGAAGCGCACAAACACCGCTTCGAGGAACGCGCGCAGAAAGCGGCACGGGGTGCCTTGGATGGGTTGAACGAAGATCAAGACGATTCTGATTCCGAGTATGAGCCGGAAGAGGACGATGTGGTTGGCAACTCAAGAAACAAACCAAAGACTTCGTCGCGGGAGGCCCTACGTGGTCGTGCTGACGGAGGTGGCGAGTCTGCTGATCAAGCACCCGTCAAACGGAGAAGTGCCCGGCGAAAGGCGCAGAACGCATGAACTAGCGCGCGAGTCAACGAATACGAGAAGATCTGGATAACTTCAATTGATTTTTTGAACAGTGTCAGTTGATTTCGTTGAACCTCAGATTCTGCTAATACTGATCCCCAATACTGCTTTCTTTTTTCAACAGGTAGCGGATTCAAATCTGCCAATGGCAACGCAGGTCAAACAGAAAGATTTGTAGCCATCTTCCAACAACCAACTCCCAAAAATGATTACCAGCATGAACTTGACAAGTAAAAGTACCTCCCAGGCAAAGCCGGCCAACATGAGCAGCGACACCCCTCAAGCAGTGAAATTGCCGGCTACCTTCGGGGGTACATTCTGGATCCCTCCATTGCTCTTATTCATCCCCTGAATCTTCTTCAAAAGCTCCTTCTTCAGGGTTCCCGGGTTCGGGTGGGATTGGCCCTTGATGACCAAGGGAATGCTTTGGATCCGCCGGTCGCTCTCCTCCATCTCCGGGGTCTTCTTGGGCAGCTTGTCCGCGTTTTCCTGGATGAAGCGGTCGCTCTCTGCCTGTGCCTCCCTAGTCGCGTTCACCCGGTCCTCGTGCATTTGTTGAAAGCGCTGCTTTTCCAGCTGCAGCTCGTTTTCGAGTTCCTCGTACGGCTTCTCCCTGCGAACCTGGGCTGAGGGGCTGTTTTCCTCCTCTTCTGAGGGGCTCTTGTTGATGCAGCTGATGGCCGTATATTGGTTCGGTTTAGTCCGGTTTTCGGGCAGATCGTTCAGGGCGTGGTTAAGTGCGCCGTTGATATCCCAGCCGTGTTTCAAGTTGATCTCAAACTACATCATGGTGTTAGCACTGTAGCAGTGCAGCTGCCCGGAAAGGAGCTTGGAGGAGGGCGGTGGTGGTGGCAATGGTGGCGTTGTTGTTTCGGCAACCCAACTACCTCACAACACCCAAATCCGATCATAAATGTCTCAAGACGCTTACCTCCGCCGTGAACTGCATGAACCCTCGCTCGTCTGGCTGGCCACTTTCGAACTTGTAGACGGGTTCGGCGTCCATGCCTCCGTGAAGGACTGTTGCACGACTAATAGTCCCTTCGGCATTGCGAGTGGTGTTCCAGTTCCATCGGTGGTCCGGTGTCTCCGCGTTACTCTCGTCCCAGGCGTAGCCGACCACTATCATGCTATATCTGTTTGATACATCGTCGTTGCGCTGGAGTTCTTCGTACTTGCAGGTCGTGCGGTGCTCCCAGTCGTAAGATGGAGGTGGTTCTTTGGGTTTCCAGTATGGATTATGATTTAAGCGATCAGGATCGGTCTCTGTGAAGACTTCGGATAAGGGTCTTGGTATCATCTTCTGTGCGTTGATGGCGAGGGTCCCGAGGGCTAGAGTCAGGGAGGAGAGAGTGAGGACGTGCATTTTGTGTGTTGTATATGAACGTGGAGATCGGCGGAGAAGTATGAAGCAGAGGCATTGGACTTGTGTTTTATATTCACAGCTTACAAAGTTACACTTATTGATGACCTCTAGAGAGAGTGACTGTGGGAACGTCTCGCTCTGCTGAGGTGCTGAATTGTAGATGTGCGAAGGCAGGTTGACCTACAGAGGAGCCATGAGATCGTCACAGTAGGTAGGTGTCATCAGCTTTGTGGTTCGTTGAGTACTGTATAAGTAAGCTGAGGTAACTGCAATGTGCGTGTGGCTTAATGGTTCCAATCCATGTTCGCATAGAGCAATCATCTTCCGCACTCATGCGTTTCTGAATGACCATCCTCTTGCTGGGCTCGGGTCGTTTTGGGTGACGCGGAGTCTTGTTTCTGGGGAGGAGACGTCTTACTGACCATTGTAGCTGGACTCGCTGGATAAGGATGAGATATGAGTGATCAGAGTCGGGATGGATCGTCAGATGATACTTCAGGTATTCCCACTTCTATGCACACCGATTAGTGCGATCGTAGGAGTGGAGCCGCCGAGGTGGAAGATGCTTGTCTAGCGCTGTTGGTGGGGACAACCTAGACGCTAGGCAAGTGTTTACTGGCAGAGCAAGTGTAGGTAAAGACGGACGAGTCCTTCATTACTGCCAATACATACAGCTCTATCGGAGAATAACACTTGTTAATTGCAAGACATCCTACCAAACTTCAATCGCCGGCAGTCGAATTACACTTTGAGTGTGTCTCGGTTGACGACCAACGCTTTTGCCTGTGATCCATCCATCCATCCAGCCCCGCCTCTCCAGAGTTTCCAGCCACCACCAGCACAGCTCTCCCAACCTCTCCAAAAGAACCCGAACAACCTGCAGTAGCCCGCTCCCTTGCCCAGAGCATTCCATTTTCCCACTCACTCTGTTGAACATTCGCTAACCACTCCATCTGCTAATCGCCACCTCGACCTTTGTGCGACGACAATCTTCCCGTCGCGAGTCCAATACAAGTCCAACTTTCCCCACAGAAAGAACAGAGCGGGGAAGCCTCACTTTATATCCTCACTCGCATAGGTACCTTACCTTATCGTCCACACCAACATTCCTCAACCACCTTCGCCCACATTCCTCGCCTCCGAGGCGACACGAGGCTGCTACGATGCGCTCCTCTCTCGCTCCCGCATCGCTTCTGCCCCTCATATCGACCATCCTGCTCGCTCCATCACTCACATTCGCTTTCCCCCCACTTGAAGCCGGCGTGCCGTACAGTCAGCTATTCGAGCGCGGCGAATGCGGTGGTCAAGTCTGCGGATGGAACAATCAACTCTGCTGTGAAGTTGGCCAAGGCTGCTTCACCGACGCCTCGAACCAAGCTCAATGTAGCAGCACTGCTGCTGGTTCTGCCGAGACCGCAGCTGCCGGCCAATGGAATTACATCACTACGACTTACGTCGAGACCGACCTTCAAACGGTCACCAGCACCATAAGCTCCTACGTCGCCGGCGGCGGCGGGTGGGCACAACCTACAGCGGACGTCTGCGACTATACCATCAATGAGACGCCATGCGGTGATACGTGTTGCGCGAGCAATGAGTATTGCTATACCCAAGGTCATTGCAAACCCGCAGCAAATGGCGGTAGCTCCGCTTACTACACCAGCTACTACAGCACAATGTACGAGACTACCAACTCTGCAGGTGTACCTCTACGTCCGACCTCCAGCACCCTGATCATCGTCACCGAGACCGGAACTCCAACAGCCACTGTTGCATTCGAGACACCAGTCGCTACTGGCGCGGAAGTCGGCCTTACCGAGAGTGAAGGCGGGAGTGGTGGTCTATCGGGTGGAGCTATCGCTGGTATCGTCATAGGCACCCTCCTCGGTCTCGCTCTACTTGGCTTGCTGTGCTTCTACTGCTGCATCCGCGGACTCTTCGCCGCCTTCCTCGCCCTATTCGGAATTGGCAAGAAAAAGCAGCGTCGCACAGAAGTTGAGGAGTACGAGCGCTACAGCCACCACGGTTCCGGCAGACACAGCGGCGCAGGCGCGGGCGGACGCACTTGGTACGGCGCCGCAGCACGACCATCTCGCCCGGAACGCAAGGATGACAGCAAGAAGAAGCTGCTCGGCGTTGGTGCAGGGCTTGCTGGCCTCTGGGCTGTACTCGGACTGAAGAGACGCCACGACAGACGCCACGACGACGAGAAGTACAGCGAGTACTCATACTCTAGCGACTACTACACGAACACGAGTGCTAGTAAGTAACGCGCCAAAACATCTCCGATTGAGAATCACAAGCTAACCAAAATTCCTCAATAGGCAGCGCCAGTTCCGACGATAGACGCACAAGAGACACCAGAGATACTAGGCGCTCGCGACGATGATCCCACCCATTCTCGCATTTCGCATGTCCTCGAATCTCTTTGACGCCCCCCATCACGCCCCTCTAATGCATCTCACGTCTTGTTACATTTCATTTCCACTCCGCTACAGCATAGCGCCGGCGAACGAAAAAATTCTTTGGGAAGACCGCATCCCACCCGGGGTGCGGCACGGCGGCGTATTTCGTGTTTTCCTCTTCTCCACCGTTTTGGTGTCTCGAGTGTCCTTTGCTCGCGACAACAACACAGCATTGGCGGTCTCGTTTTTGTTTTACTATAAGGGGACGCGATCCTGTTCCCCAGAGCATTTTCTTTTCAAGAGAGCCATATCTTTGGCAAAGAATGATTCCACTTTATTCCCACCCGCTGCAAATCACACCCGGCGGACCGTCTTTGCATTCTGCATCATGCGCGCTTGCTTTCTTGCGTTGTACATATGCATTTCGCCTATTAATATGTTACCATTGCAAAACGAAAGATTCCACACATCTCATGCGGCTCGTCATGAGATCTCGTCTTTTCATCAGTTTGCTCTTGCCTTTTGATCTCGTCGTTCCCAGCATGTCTGGATTTCCTCTAACTCACAGATGACAGCGCATAGGCTTCCAGCTGCTCGAAGGAGCACGACCATGCCCTTCGCTTAGCAGCGTCGTTGCGCCGGGGATGAGATGGGACAGCCATCCGATCCGATGGGCTTATTCTGGGCGATTTTGCATGGTGGCGATGGATGGACAAGGTGTGCTGGGTGATAGTGATAAGGGACGGTATGCGATTCCCACACTTGCCTGGTGGGACTAGTGATAGTGACGGTGAGCATGAGCGATGCGGTGCGATTTCCATGCACGAGTGGCACGTACACGCTTGTATGCGTGTTTATATGGATACGGACAGGTTACCAGGGTTTTTGGTCGTTTGTGGTTTGACAGGCGAGGAGGCGAGGAGGTGGTAGGTGCCGGCTTAGTATAGGGCTTTCGCGATATGACAGGGAGGAGGAGTCTTGTGATAGATCGATATATCGATTGGATGACTGGAAACGGTTCCTGTGTATATAGCTGGGATGGTACCAAGGTACATACGGCTCTTGTATATTGCACACTAATCTACCACGTATAAGTCGCTGCGAATAAGGCACTCGGAACCTTGGAATCGATTTGATAATAATCCCCTCCCCACATGCACACACGGCTCGTGACTGTTTTAGTGCCGGCAGTCGAGGGTGTGATTTCCAGAAGTCGCCGGTTGCTCCGATGCTAATACAGCCCACGGCCGTTGGACCCATTGCCGGAAACGAAATGAGTTGCGGGTTTCTCTTGTTTGTTGGATCGTGGAGGGGAGGCGTTGGTCTACGAGAATTGCTGCGATCGATCTTGTATCAGGCGCTGTTAGGAAGGGACGGAAACCCACCGACGATTTACGGTTTGTGTTTGACAGGACACGACAAGACACCAAGGCTGGAGTGAAGCATGTGGACGACCGGGATCAAGGTTCTTCGGACTGCACATCATACGCGTGTGGAATGATGATGATGGCACCGATGAGTGGGCGAGAGCCTGGTCAGTTTTTCTCGCTTCCTTCCGATTGTCAAAGGTCCGTGAGTTCGGCGCGAGCAAGGCACAAAAGTGTGGGACCGATCATTTCAGCTCCACGTGCATGAGCCCAAGCGAGCCATTGCTATTAATGGGAGGGGACGGCGAGTGCAGGGATGGGAGTGTTTATTGCGTTATAGGTGCTACTGCATGAAATGAATGAAACAGGCACGTGGTTGGAAAATGATTTTGCATGGCGAGTTTCAAGAGCGAAAAAAGACGACATGTTTTGTGATAGAAGTAGGTTTCGTTGTCATCTACTGTAATCAAAAGTGAAAGGCAATCTCATCAACGTCAATCGACTAGGCCCAGACGATTGGCCTGTAGAGTTTCTTCAGGGCGAGTGATCTGCGCTTGCACTGACTGATGGCAGGTCACAGACTCTCCAACAGGTGTGAGACCTAAGGACAGGGGCTGTCTCGGTCCCGCGCCACATGGACTGTACTAACAACTCAAACTAACTGTAGCGAGAGAGGAGGTGGGTGGGAGGGAGGGAAAGAGGGAGGAGGAGGGACTTAGATCTTGTCTTTGCCTTGCCTTGCCTTGTTCTGCCTTGCTTTTACCTTGCATTATTACTACTACGGCCATTGTTTGCCCGTGACATTCGTTTGCGACTGCACTACACTGCTGGCTACCCGCCGCCCACACTCTATCCATTTCTCCTCGCGCGCCATACATTATTGCCTCTTCATTTCACAACAGCAACAGCCCCACTATCAGGAATCTCGCCTACCAGCAGGCGACCACCAATAATCACATCTAATACGATCACGCTCACGCGTCTGTGAGCCCCAGGACATGCTCTCTCCAACGAGCGCATAAGGGCAACGCTTGCGACTGGACGCGCTATCACACGGAACTGCCGCCGCGACCGGCCATTGCCCACTACATTATGTCTGCAACTCATGCAGACCTCAATCCTCCCTTGCGACGTACTGGCACCAGCGAAACCACTTCCTCCGGACGGAAGCACTCGCCCACTCGCGTCAAAACTAGACCTGCGGACCATGCCGTCATATCCTCGATAATATCCTCGCTCGATGCCTTCGATCCCTCCGTCAATGTCTCGCCAAAAAGTCACAAGCTTAGCAGCAGCAGTACCAGGAGGGGGGATTCGACGCCGCGGTCTGCCAGTGCAAGCATGACGAGCTCGCCCACAATCATGCGCTCTTCCTTCATGCCGCCGCCCGAGAGCTCGACGTATGGCACTGTAGCAAATGATGGATCACAGTGGGATATCTCAGAGGAAGACGAGGCCGCCCCACCACCTGTCATCCATGCGTCGCCTTCGGTTTCGAGTATCTCACAGCAATCAATTCGCACCTCCCGCCGTTCGCTGCGCAGCGAACCGCGCAACACACCGTCACTGCACTCCCTGCAACGGTCGCCGGTACGTGCCAAGAGGGAGGCACTCATTCCAGCGAGCAACGATCTCAGTGCTGAAGACTGGATCAAACAAAACATACAGCAGTCTCTTGAGTCTGCGCAAAGCCGCACCACCCCCTCACAGAAAGAGCGAGGAATCGGGCGTCCTTCGGAGGATGCGGAGCGACAACATCTCGCTTCGTGCGCTGCAAAAGCCTCGACCCGTCCGAGGCCAGAATCTGGGATAATTCAAAGGAAAACTTCTATGCCGACATACTCATCCAAAAGCCGCGTATATCTTGACTCGGACAGCACCGACGAGAGGACATCTGGGCCACCCACTCCAAGATCACTCTCGATCAGGACTAAAAGTAGCGAAAGCTATAGAGATGCGGTCAGACAAGCATCCGCAGGAATGGCCATGTCTCCCCACGCGTCTCCACGACCAAGTCCAATGGCTGATTCCATTCCCCTGCGTACGTCCTCATTGCGCCAGTCTTCGAGCAGCCCTGCGCCAATGAAGAAGAAAATCAAGAGCTCGAAGCGAACCGCTCTGACTAGCAACCCTTTCAAGTCGAAGCGTACGGAGACGATATCTGACAACAGCTTCCTGGATCTTGGTGAAAACGACGAGACTGTGAAACGTATTATGGAACTGCGGAAGAAACGGGAAACGCGACTCTTGGAGTCGAGCTCGGCATCTGACCCTGGACAGGTGGAAATGCCTCCACTCAACACCAATCTTATTGAAACCGCCGCCAGTACACGGGCAGTTGGTAGGCCTGGAGCTAGAAGATCAATCACCGACACTGCAGTTACACTCAACGGACTGGGTGTTACTATGGAGTCACCAGTCCTATACGATTTGGATGAGTCGCCTACTTTGGGAGCGACTTACACGCCTGAACCAAGTCACTACTTTGCGCCTCTGTCGCCCCTTTCGCCACAAAGCATGCCTGAGACCGCTGCCGCTTCGCCGCAGGTATCTCTTGACCTATCATATGCGCAAGCTGTCCATGCTCTTCAAGCTGCTCGCAGTGCAGGCCCTTCAATAGACAGCTCCAGGCCAAGCATCGAGGCTGCAATGCCGAATGTACCTTTCAGACGAGGCTCTGCTGCCACTACTGCCAGCGTCAGCAAACCCTCTAGCTTGCGAGCCTTTTCGACGAAACCAACACAGGGCAAGAAAAGCTTCCAGAGTAACAGAGCGCATCCAGATCTTCCTGAAGATTTCCAAATGAGAAACCCACGACGCAAGTCGATCAGCGACACACGTAACGCTAGAACGACTCACGAGCGATCTCAATCCGAACGCAGAGATAGTGTGGAGGATGCGGTTCTCGGCTTTCTGCGTGCACAACGCCTCAACCAGAAAATTCGTCACGTTGTTAGCGGTCGGACCATTAGCTTTTCTGAAGTTGGTGATCCCAAGGGGTCTGCGGTGTTCGTCTGCGTCGGTATGGGACTCACAAGATTCGTCACTGCCTTCTACGATGAGCTGGCGACTACACTACGACTTCGGCTTGTTACCATCGAGCGGCCAGGCGTTGGCAGTAGCGATGGCTACCCACCTAACGATCGAAGTGGTCCATTGAACTGGCCCAATGATGTCTTAACCGTCTGCGACCATCTAGGGATCGAGTCTTTCAGCCTTCTGGCGCACTCTGCTGGTGCAGTGTATGCACTCGCTACTGCCTTGGTCTTGCCGCATATGGTAAGAGGCAAAGTGCATCTCCTTGCACCATGGATTCCGCCCAGTCAGATGGAGGCAGTAGCTCATCCTACCTCGCCCTACTCTTCAACCCCAGCAGCAGTTCTCCCGCGCAGTCAACGCTTTTTACGTGTCTTGCCAACACCATTCCTGAAAGCCGCAAACTCATCGTTCATGGCCTCAGCTACAGCATCCCTCAACAAGTCTGCCAACAAGCGAAAGCCCTCGGGCACCGGCGCCAGCACCGGCGCTTGGCCATCGAGTCCAGAGGATGCCGACTTCGCCATCAATCGTGCCCAGGGAGCCAAGAGGCCGACAACCTCTGGTGGCGATCGGCCTGACATCCCTCGCCGCGAATCCCTCATGCTGATGGACCAGTACATGCCCAACACTAACCCGATGGAGAGTTTCCTCTTACGAGGAGGCACCACGAGCCGACCAGCGTCTCCGCACAGGCGCGAATCGCTCGGTCTGTCCGCCACGGCAACCCCAACCGACCCAGCTTTCACCTACGCTTCTACGGCCCTCAACGCCGCCGAGCACGCCGAGCGAGAGCGTAAGAGCATATACACCAGCCGCCTCACGCAACGCACCTGGGAGTATGCTATCCGCGACGCAAACCCCGCCACCGACCTCCTGGTATGCCTCGAGCGCCACCGCGAAGTCGGCTTCCACTACACAGACGTCAGCGCTGCTGTCGTCATCACCCATGGCGCCGAGGACAAGCGTGTGCCCGTTGGCAATATCCGCTGGTTGGGCGACCAGATGAACCGCATGGCTACGTCTGGCCCGAGGGCTGGCATGTCGGTACAGTCGCGGGATCCATACACGGAGTATGATGTTGGGGGTGGCGGGTGCGAGGTGAGGATCCTGGAGGGAGAGGGACATGGCCTCATGGCCAGCCCGGTGATTGTTGGCGATCTTTTAACGGAGATTTCTGGGTACTGGAGGGAGAAGCCGAGGTACAGGGATGGAGCTTGATGAGACGAGACGGGACGACTCTCGGACGGACATGATGAAAGAAGAGATGGACGAGAAGGAAAAAGGGGAAAGAGACGGAAATGCCCCATTACTTACCATTCTTGCTCCACGACCGACCGACACAGGCGCGACGCGAGACATATCTTTTGTTTTCCTCTTACATTTCTTTTGCTCCAAGACGATCAGGAAGATACCCCCCCTCTGGCGCTTTACGCAGCCAGCAGTAGCAGTAGTAGTAGTCGTGGAGATGAGTAGAAGTATATATCAATTAATCGTCCCCAACATCGAACCCCGAGAGACCCAGGCGAGAGCCTATGAGCATTAGGAAAGTACCCATACACAATCCCGACAGTGCCTACGTAGTTCAGTCCTTCGCGAGCTGTATGTAGGTATAGATGAATAGTTGCAGGTAATAATAATGGCATTGATTGTTAATGAACGAACGCATGTACTGTATGCACACATGCGGGTCCGCAAACGATCGTCCGCTCCGGCGCGCCCGATCTTTCCGTCTTTCCGCTCCTTCCGCCACGACGCTTAATCCAGGGCCGATCGCCTTGCCGACTGCTTCGATCGATGGGGACTTTTGTGCTACTGCTGTTCCACTACTGTAAGCACTACCTTTAGCTTTGTTTTGGGAGAGAGGAGGGTGGGGGGAGGAAAGAGGACACGGGAGAGAGAGACGAGGAGAGTAGGTATCCATTGAAAAGATGCTGCCTCGAGCGAGCATGTCCGTCTTCTGCCTCGCTTGAAGAGGATGGAGGTGCATATGTTGCCGAGTCACGAAACGATGGAGGATAATCTACCATTGGTTGGGCGCTTTTCGTTTTCGGTTTCGGTTTCTCGGTTTACGTTCTGCTTGCTTGCTGATGCGGTGCTCGGCTCTTGAGGCTTCCCAGTCGAGGTCTCCAAGAGAGTTGATGAGTACCTAGTAGAGCTGACGAGAGGGGAAAGACATGGCCATTTCGATTAAACTTGCCCTTTCAAACGGAGTTCGAGTCCTCCTCCGCAGGCCTTCTTTAGCACATGCAACTAGGGCAAGGCAAGCCTCTCGCTCCGGGGAAGGGAAGGGGTCTTAGTCTGACCAATTGGGGAGATCGAATGGATATAATAGGGCAACCTAGGTAACCTTATGAGAGGTACCTCTCACATCTAGCTACAGTGCCTCCCTCAGCTGAAGAAAAGGCTCGTTTCTTCTCTTGTGGTAGATTTATTTCCTGCTGGTCTGACTCTTCACAACTTCATATCCTCCAGATTGATTCTTCTTGCTCGTTTCCGGACCATACCGAGGGGTGTGAGATTCACAGCATCACATCACTAGTCCATCTCCCATCAAACAACAACCATGTCTCTCCCTCCCACTACTTTCGAAGAGGCTTCAGTTGTCGAATCCCTCGGCACGCATGAATACCGCGTCTCTATCCATCCGGACTTCTCCTGGGGTTCTGTGGCCCATGGCGGATACTTGTTCTCGCTGCTGTCCAAAGCCATAGCTCTGCACTACCGCACCACACTACAGAAATATGACCAGCCCGACACGGTTGCCATGCACCTCGAGCTGCTGCGGCCGGCGCCATTGGGAGAGGCGAAAGTCATAGTCAAAGACTCGCGATTGGGGAAAGGGAGTAGTACGGTGCAGGTTGCGTTGGTGCAGGGTGGCAAGGAGAGGGTCGTTGGGTATGCTACGTGAGTTTTTGATCCCTCTCATATACTACCAAATCATCGAATGTTGCGAGTAGGTACTGATCAAGAAACAGCAACACCAACCGCCTCAAAACCAAAGGCCTCACCCTCCCCACCGGCTACTCCCTCTCCCCTGCCCCCGCCCCAATCTCCTTCCCCCTCCTCCTCGCCAACAAAGACCCAAACTACATCCGCTACCAAATCCCCTGGCGGCCCAAAATCAAAAACGCCGCCCTGACAAACGTCGCCTTCGCCTACCCACGCACCGCCCCGGCCGACAAGGCCGTCCGCGAGCAATGGATCTCCCCAGCCCTGCCCTCCGAAGTCTGGACAACGCCCATGCTCGGCCTCCTCATCGATCACTGCGTGCCGCCGCCCGAGAACTTCTTCCCGGACAGTCCCATGTCGGCGCAGGCTTCGGCGGATAGATCTGTCAAGTGGGCGGCGGAGGGCATGCCGAAGGAGCACCCTGAGTGGTCGGCTCCGAGGTTTTACATGACGGTTAATATGGGAATTGAGGTTAAGAAAAATCTGCCGGCAGAGGGGGTTAAGTGGCTTTTTACAAGGTTTAGGGTGAAAGGGGTGAGGGATGGGAGGTTTGATTTGGGGTGCGAGATTTGGGATGGGGAGGGGGAATTGGTTGCTGTCAGTCAGCAGGTTTGGATGGTTGTGGAAGTGGATCGGGAGATGATGAAGAAGACGGGGCCGATGGGGAAGATGTGAGGTTGAATGTTTAATGAGGAGTTGATTTCCTCGACTTTTGCATGGCGGGTCATTGTCGCTGTTGTGGAGTGATGTACTCGTTGTTGGACGCTGCCTGAGATATTGACTCGGAGGCCGAAGTCTTCGATCTGAACAACCAGAGCCTGAGCCGCCATCATTCCGGTCGATCCCTCTTAAGAAGCCATTGCATGGGATGGTCCCAAATTCCAGTCGGCCAGTCGACCAGTAAGCACCGTATTTCGATCTCGTGGGTATCCGTTGGTATTCGTGTTGTGATGTTTTCTTCAAACTATATGTTTAACCTACATGGCGCGAAGATACAACACGTCAGCCGAGCGCGCCCTTGTTGAAGCTGGGTCTGCTGGGATCCTTGACCTCGAAGAAGCGCTTGAGCCACCAGACCTGGAAGATGCCCTCGCCGACGACGACGCCCATCTGGAAGATGCTCCACCACTTGACGCGGGCGTTGGTGCTCTCGGCGGTGTTGCGGTGGGTGCGCTCGCGGACGACGATGTAGCCTTGTTCGTCTTTGACCTGGGCAAGGAGTTCGGCGAGTTGCTTGACTGTTGTGTGATGTCTTGTCAGCTTCTGATTGTTGCAGAGTTTGTGTGTGGATGTCTCGACTGGCAGCACTCACCTTCCTTCTCGAGCGGGTCTTGGGGAGCTTCGCTCTCGGGCACGTAGACAATGCCGTGCACATTGAAGCTGACCTCCTTAGAGTTCGCAGACCAGTGCTCGTTGCTGAAGCAGTACTCGAACTTGCCATCATGGGCCGCGGTGAAAGAGTGGTCGCCGGAACTGACAGAGCGCTCGTAGACTTCGAATGCGTTGGAAGGGTTTTGGATCTGTAGTGGAAGCAGAACATCAGCGTATGCCCTCTTTTATCTTTCCCGCAAGCAAGTCTAGCACAGCATTCCACTCTCTCCAACACCGCCTATTCACTGTGTTCATCTCATGTCCATAATCCATCTTGTCATACTCCATCTTCCAATGCCCTTCCTTTTGAACCGAGCAGCTAGCAATCCCACTTACCCAGAAGTCCAGATCCAAGTTCCCGCTTCCTCCAAATTCGCGGTCGCCGACCTGGAAGGTGACGGTCATCCTGTCGTCGGCGTGCAGCATCTCGTGGAAGCACTCGCGCGAGTGCGCTCTGAGCTGGATGTTGTGCGCATAGCCGAGCACCACGCAGGACAGGAGTACCAGGAGTGAATTGAAGACGGGCGCCATGGTTGCGGTGTAGCGGCTAGCCGTGGTGGGTTGGTCGTGGTCGTGGTTCGGTCTGGATGCGATTGCTCGAGCTTGTGAGTTGAAGGTGGCCTTTGCCCTGTCGGCTTCAGGGTGATCGGCGTCGTGTTGGTGTAAGCGGGAAGCTCGCAATTTGGTAAAGCATCATATTACTGGGCTCTCGACTTTCCTCCATCAATCAGTGAGATTGAAAACAGGGGATATGGTCTAGCGGTATGACATCTTCTTAGCATCGTACTTCACAGTACTTGTTAAGTGGAGAAGGTTCCCGGTTCGACTCCGGGTTTCTCCATATTACAGCTCATCTTCGGATGAGTTGACCTTTTGCATCTATGATGTCGGTAAACATCTTTTGCACGACATGCTGATCCATGGGTCGAAGACGTGGTTTCCCTTTTGGTCGGTTGTGGAAGCTTAGCTGGCACGCGCGGACTATTGGTACCCTTGTCCGTCCGCCACACCTTTGCATCGGCTCTCAATTTCGACACGATATCATACGGGTCCCTTGACAGTCTTGGGAGGTCGTCGTAGGAGCGAACCTGGTGCATGGAAATGCTTCTTTGTCTTCTCGGAAGTCAAGGTAGGTATGGAACAGGTACACTTCTCGTCGCTCTCCCATGATCGTCACTGCTATTTGACTACTGGCTCATAAGCGTATTACTCTGTAGGATTCAGGGGAGACATGATATCCAACTTGTAGCAAGTGCATCATTATAAAGTGATCGTGCTAGCAATAGCACGAGTGTTCCTCCCTTGATCATGCCGGGATCACGGATCATTCTTGCGACGATTCCACTTTAATAATTTCCCTCAACGGTCGAGTTCCACTGTGTATAACGGCATGAAGGGCATTCGACCAATAACGCAACAACTCTTCATACTAATCCAGTAAATGCGAATTATATCAACAAGATCTAGCAGCAGTAGTTCTTCCCAGTCATGCGGTTAGCGTCTCTGGTCTTGTCGTAGGATCCAGCTGAAGCTTCATCAAGGCATTGCACCATCAATCGCCATGGACGACTTTTCATCATTTACATCTTGAACTCGTCTCGCCCTTCTCCTTCTCTGTGTCTCACTCACCAAAGTCACTCATTACCTACACGATCGTTCTTCTAGGCCATCCACCATGCGTCTCGCCGTTGCGTTCTGTCTTACTCTCGCTACCGCCGTCGTTGAATCGCGTCCGAGCACATTGCCTGCCGGTTCCTCAAAGGTGAGCTCCCAATTGAAAGGATGTGAGCGAGCATAAGAGCGAGACTAAAACGATCATCGACACAGCTCAATGTCAAAGACTCCGTAGATAGGGCTGTCGAGGCTCGGGGCCTTGGAGACGTCTTGCACAATGCTCTCAACAAACACCCAAGCAGCTCCAATGGCACGACTACAACTTCATCGGACACATCGACTGCAACGCCGGTGTCGACATCTTCCTCATCGGCGTCTGCGACTTCCCAAACTGCTTCACCTACTCTGATCAGCTCTTCCTCAAGAGAAACGACGACATCCACCACTTCTACACAATCTTCATCGTCCAGCTCAAGTTCTACCTCCTCAGTACCTGGTTCGTCAACTTCGACCGACAGTCCCTCTTCGCATGTCCTGCTAGGATCACTTCTGGGCGGCGGTCCAAAGCACAAGGGCTCTGAAGATGCCAAAGCCGAGACTTATGGCAATGATAAAATCACTACTTATCACTCTCTTGGAACGACTGGAGATAGGGTTGGGTTTAGCTGGGTACCTGTCGAGTCGACTGATTAAAAGAGTGGGAAAACACTGCCAATCATCAGTAAGGCCGCAGCTGGTTATTGTTCGGCTTGCAAATGGACGATCGCAACATGTCAACCATGCGAAGCTAAAGAGGCATCCCTGTCACCGTGAAGAAAGTTGTGCAAGGATGAGGATGCCAGCGCAAAGGCCTGAGAACGGGAGAACGATCTTGCAGCGGACTCGAAAAATGGCTCCATCACCCCGAAACAAATCGATGGAGTCGACAGCACACTGTCGCCTATAAATCCTTCCCAAGAAAAGCAGCCGACGTTTGTATAAGAGTCAGCCATAAGGGCCGTCAAGACAAATATCCCCTGCCGCCGATCATTACAATCCGTCGATCCCTACCCTACCAGTCGACAACAAATCAGCGAAAGCGCGCCAAAAGAAAGACATCCATCCCCCAACCGCGCGTCGACGTTGTCGCAACCAATCTACCGTCGAACCTGTCGTCTTCAAACGATCTCCTACTTACTTGTCGTTCCTTTCTGACGGTTCCTTCCTTCTTCTCTTCATTAACTATTACTACTACTACTCTACAGTCTGTTTTCTTAGATCAAGAAACATAGTCTACCACTATACCCCACGCTCATTTAACCGTTCGATCAAGATGCGTTTCGACATCGTCTTTGCCTTTGCGCTTCTCGGCGCTGTCGTCGAGGCCTTGCCTGTGACAAGTTCAAACGTAAGCACATCCGTACTAGCGATCTATATCATGTCGTCTTCACGATATAATTAAAAAAGATTAAGAAAAAGTAACACTAACGAGAACTACCAGACCGACACAACCCAACCGGCCACCCAAAAACGCCAACTCTCCCAAACAACAACCACAACCAGCACCAACGACGTCGTCACCACCTCCAAAAACCAAGGGACAACCCACGACAACGTCGGCTACAGCTGGAAACCCAAAGCCGGCAACGACAACAACGACAACATCCTCGAGCGCAGGCAGCTGGCCAAAGGCACCGGCACAACCCAAACCAACCAAGGCGGCTACACCATCACGACCTCGGACTCGCAGGGCACGACTGGCGATCGGGTGGGGTATAGCTGGAAGCCGGAGGCCGGTGGTATTTTGAGGAGACAGGAGGGTGGTGATCGGGTGGTTAGGGAGGGGGAGTATGAGGTGACGGTGTCCAAGACTCAGGGCACTACGAGGGATAGGACTGGGTTCAGCTGGCATCGCGCGGGATTGTTGTAGATGTGATTTGGCGATTTCGTTTCTTTTTCTTTTTTCTCTGGAGTCTTGAAGAAGGGAGGGATTGAGATCTCGGGTTCAGAGCAGGACTGCATGTTAACAAAGTTCTTGTTTTCTTTCGTCTCGTTGTCGATAAATAACTTGTCTGTATTGTATATATCTCTTCCTCTTCCTTTGGGGTATCATAAAAAATCTATAAGTCTATATCTGGAGTCCGCGATGGAGGCTCCATCCTGTATCAGTTTTTGTAGAGTCGTCGCGCAACTCAACTCGAATCGTACTTCACAACTCCAACAGTCCCCACCTCTTGCTTGCATCAGCCGTTTCAACGCTGAGAACATGCTTCCTACCCTCGTCTTCCCAGACAGCCTCCTCGTCAAACTCCAACTTGGTCAAGTCGCCTGCAATGGTGCCCAGGCAAATCGGAACGCGTCCGATAGTGAACTCGGTCTTTGACAGCCTGGCCTCGAAGTCGTCGTGCTTCATTGAGATCCGGCGTTTGCGCTGGCCCTGGCTGGCCTCGACCTTGTCCAAGAAAGAGGCGAGGCTCGCCCACTTGCCCTCGCGTTGCTGCTGCTGGGCCGCGATGGATTTGATCATCTGCGACTCGGTGGGGACACGGTAGGCGTACAGCTGCGAGAGAGGGGACGGGCGCACGCACTTCTTGTCGCGCTCGGCGAGGACAAGTAGGTTCGCTTGCGGTGCCAGGGCGTATGAAGGGTGGTGTTCGTGGGCGGATGGTGTTGTCTCCCACAGGCCGAAACCGGTCTCGGCGTTCTTCAGGCAGTGTAGAGTGTAGTCCCAGCCGGAGAGGAAGGATTCCAGCTTTGCGAGGATGCTAACGGAGTTGGGCTCGGCGATGGGCGCGGTTGTGTTGTGTGGTGCGGAGGCACGGACGTGGCCCAGAACGTAATGGCTGCTTTTGCCTCCGCCGTGTCGTTGTGCGGCGAAGAGATAGCCGGATTGGAAGGGTTTCAGCAGTTGCAGGCCGGAGAGGCGGGCTGACTGGTCGGTGGATGTTGGCTTGGTGGTGTCATCGGGGATGGTGAGGATGTGCGAGTCCAGCATTGTGTGCCTCAACCCGTTCTTGCTCTTCCAGTGTTCCATGTCCGCTTTGCCGCTGCTCTTTTCTTCTGACGGTGGTGCTCCGCAGTACAAGACCACGCCTCTTCCGCTCAGTTGTACACGCAGAACGTGATCGTCTTGTTCGAAGTTGAGTCCGCAGATGTAGTGGCCGGATGCAGAGCTGATGTATTGGTTAACGGTGAAGCTGTCAGAGTCCGCGAGCAAGTCGTAGATCTGGATTGTCCGGTCTTGAGCGATTGCAAGCAATGTACCGTCTGACGACAATGCGAGGTCTGAGTTTGTGAGAGGCGAGATTTTCAACCAAGGGCCACTTCCAACCGTCTCTTTCAGGTCGTTGATGGAGCGTTTCGAGATGAGTCTGAAGGGTGTGACGGTCGTGTCGTAGAGTGCGATTTGTCGGTTGTTGATGGTGACGGTTCTCGTTCCATTGGTGGTAGCACACACATGAGGTCCAGAGTGGAACCATTGCCTGGATGGTCCGTCCAAGCCTCCTTGTGTGTCTTGCTCGCGCTTGACATGCATTCCCAGCATGAGCGTGTGAGCGGCATCGTCGAAGAGCTTTAGCATCTCGCCTGCGCTAGATTCGCGAGCATTCGGTTGGGGGAGAATGGGCAGCTTTCGTAGTTGTTTCTCCAGGGTCACGGAATCCTGGGAGGCGTAGTGCCAGTATCGGCAGACAGCACGAGCTGCATTGAATGATCTGGGATCCAGGCAAGAGAAGATCTGCTGCTGAAGTTCGAGCGGAAGGCCAGTGGCAGCCATTGAGGTCTGCTTGACCGAATGTACGCGATGAAGCTCCATGGTGAACGAGAGTGGTATAACGTGATGGTAGCACGTCGGAATGGGAGGTGATGATGAAAAGAAGAGGACGAAACCAGAAAATACTTAGACATAAAACAATACCAGTCCCCTAGATCGCACCATCGGTCTGCAAGGGAAAGAAAAATTGGATCCCCCATACCCCGTCATCACATCAAGGTGCCACGGGGGACCAATCCACATGAGAGAAGCGCGCCGGGCGGTCTGACGAGATGTTGCAGGACATGAGCGATGACAAGTGCCACGAGAAGGCGCAGGAAACGTGTTGAGCGCACGGCCGGCCTCAGCGGAAGTTCCTTTTGGAACACGAAAAAGAACCTAAAATGTCAATTGCCGCGCTGCAATTAAGGGCGGTCGGAGGCCGATGATAGTCCGTTTCATCCGAGAGAGAAAGATCTGGCAGAAGGAGGAAGTCGGAATGGCTGAAGAGTGACATTCTGTGCGTGGCTGGGTGTCTTGTTTCATCCAAGTGCCTATTGTGCCACGTACATGTAGTTCTGTTTGCACTTCTCGTCAGTCTGTAAGAAGAAGCACGATAGAAGGTCTCGAATATAGGGCTGAGTGGGATTTTCTCGCCGTAGACTTGATCAGGTACAGATGACGCGATGTTGGTACTTTGATCAGGTACATGTTCATCCTTGCTCCGAAAACACTCCTGTCTCTGGCGATAAGGTTGTGTTGCGGCCGGAAAGCGGCGGAGACTTGTTCCCTGCCGACCGATAACGTCCATTGGATGACCGGTTCCTGGATCTACAGTACGACGATTCGGAAGAAAAGACTGCAATGGCAATACCACCTCAGGACGCCATGGAAGAAACCACAAGTTCCACAAGTCCGCATGAGGACTCCTGATCACGAAGACCTTGCCGCCTCGACGGGCATCATCTAGTCGAATTGCCTACCAGAAAGCATTTTGCGAGAGCGGATATCTCCATGGAGTCAGCATTCTTACACGGCGGTATCAGCAGCTTTAGTATGGAAAGCTGGACGTGCTGGAGAGAGTCTTTCTCACTGGTGCAAGCATTTACACAAGGTGATCCAGCGCCTTAGTCGGACATTCATCCATCAAGAAGCCGACGCGACACTCACAGGTCAGCAAGACCGCCTCGCATGTCTTTCCTAAAGAGTGTCATGACTTCACTGGAAGTTGCCGCTCTCTCCTAGGCGTTTTCGGAAGATAGGTGTCTGATGGAAGACACCTTGAACATCATAGGTTTGCCCAGCTACGGACTCGCGGATACCTATCGTCGCCAAGTGCGCCAAGTATACAGCAGACGCTGTATCCGGTACCTCTCTTTTATGTCAATACGGACATCTCTCAAATTTTCGTGGGTTCAACATATTGAGGACGCGTATTATTATTCCTCGCGCGCCACGGCGAGCCACAGTAGATGTCTCTGCGTCATCTCTGGCTATCTTGGAAGAACACATACTGCTCAAGATGAAGGCCGAGGTAAACTCCCAGCTAGGAAGGTAGTGGATCGCCATGAAGTACAAGAAGCCCCGCCTGCACTTGCGTCTTGGCCACGGTCTTGTATCAAGCAAATAGTGGCTGGTATACTCGGCATGCTCCATCCTGACCGGTCTCGGAGCGAGCTTGAGGACTCTCGACCTAGACAGACAGCAAACATAAACACTATGCAGTACCTTGCAGCTGACGCCTTTCAGTTGTACCATTTAGTTTCGAGACACGGCCATGCATCTTTACCAGCACCTCGCCACCAGTTCGCTGGTCATCAGCAGTGCATACGCGCAGTCACGCTATGCAGCGAATACAGTTCCGCTGTATGATGAGCCAGAAGCTGTAGCAGCCAACTTCCCAGATCCTCTGGCAAAGCTTTACTCGCCAGCATTTCTCGATCCAAGCTCGGTACCGGATGAGTTTTCCAATGGCACTTCGGGGCCAACCAGCCAGGCGCTGCTCGAAGGGTTTCTTCAAGGCCTTGCAGACCGCAACAGCTGGATGACCTACAACACGCCTAACTTCACATCCGAAGAAGGCCGTTCCATTCCGTACGTCTGGCTCTCCAACACCGAGGGTTTCAACGGCACCAGCTCTGACAAGCTACGCATCTACGTCCACGGTGCTGTCCATGGCAATGAACCCGGTGGCGATCAAGCAGTCATGGCCTTTCTCGGAAAATTGGACAATAACTCCACCTGGGCAGAGGAGGTGCTCGAGAAGGCCGACTTCCTCATCATCCCACGCTACAACCCCGACGGCGTCGCCTACTTCCAACGCTGGTTTGCCACAGGCTTCGACCCCAACCGCGATCACGTCAAGCTCGCCCGCCAACAGACTCTCGACATCAAAGCCATGAACGTCGCCTGGGATGCGCACATCAGTGTTGACTGCCACGAATATGGAGCGCGCCCGCTCGTTAATAACACCCTGCTTTCTGCACAAGACGGTCAGTTCTCGGCTTTCAAGAACATGAACACCCACCCTCGTATTCGCGCTCTCGCAGAGGGCCTCTTCCGCGACGAAATCGCAGCTGCTATGGATGCCAATAACCTCACGCACGGCCCTTACGTCGTCATTCCATCCCAGAGTCCACTCCGCCTCAACGAGTTCATCACCGACAACAACGGCGAAGACCAGATCGCACTGTCTCAGGGGATCTCCTATCTCAGTGAAACCCGAGGAATCGGTCTAGCGGACTCTCATTTCGCCCGACGCACGCTGTCGGGCTTGACCATCATCGAGGCGGTTGTGCAGACTGCCGTTGACAACGCGGAGGAAGTTCTTGCACTGATCGAGGACGCGAGGGCCGAATATGCCACCACAGACGCGGAGATCATCGTCACGTCAATGCCGAACGTCACGAACACGACATGGCCGTTCATCAGCATTGCAAACGGCAGCACTCTCCAAGTCCCCGTCACGTTCGGGAACAACTCGCCCGCAATCGCGAACCTCACCCGCGCGAGACCGGAGGCTTACATCTTCAGCGGTGCGTGGTCGGAGGTGGCGTCGAAGCTGCGCGCTACGGGCGTGGAGGTAGACGTGTTGAAGGATGGCTTCCAGGGTGAGGTCGAGGCGCTGAACATCACGGTTGCGAATCTGGCTGCGACCAAGTTCGAAGGCGTGGCGCAGACGACTGGCATTGAGACGGCGATGAGTCTGCGGAATTTGACTTTCCCGGCGGGGGCGTACTGGGTCAGTAGCCGGCAGAGGAGAGCTGCGCATGCGTTTGTGCGGTTGGAACCCGAGGCGGAGAGTAGCTTTGCGGTGTGGAATGTGCTGCCGGTGGCGGTGGGAGATGAGTATCCTGTGTACAGGGTGCCGAGAAAGGAGAAATGAGGTGGTTGTCAGCGGATCGTAAAGTAGTTGTCGATGTTACGATAATCGCTACCGCAGGGTTGGTCGAAGGAATCAATTATACCCGCCAGGGAGGGGGAGCCTTGTCTCTAACACTTGTGCTCTCCAATGCCATTAGAGGTGGTATCTGAGACCTCCAACACGAAAAGTGTCATGTTCACCACCGAGAACCCTGACGGCAATAGCCATGCTCTCCCTTGTCGTGAACATAGTACCTGAGACATCCGACACGGAAGAGATGATGTTCACCATCAAGAGCATTAATTTCTTAACCTAGACTCTTCTATAAAACGAGGTGCTATCCGTGATCCCCGACATCGAATGAAGGGTGTGTACCGACGAGAGCGGTGCTCTTGATACACTCGCAACCTCTTATGCTACTCACGCTTCGATTGACCATCCGACTTTGACGGATTTAGGTACAACTCTCACGCTATCAAGAGGCTGATTCTCCATCAGAAATTAGGTACGAACAGAGTCCGAAAGCGCAGCATCCTCACAACAGCGCCATAAAGAGGCATCGACAGAGATGAAACACGCCCTGGTCATCAAAGAACAAGCCCGCACATCCTCAGGACCACCGCAGTCGTATCATCTTCGTTGTTGACGTCGCCCACGTACCCAACCTTTCCTTCGCCCACGCTGGCAAACGCCGCGGGCGTCTGCGTGCGATCCGCCACAGGGCGTGGCAAGAACACGGCCGATTCGGTCCGCGACTCGCTCGAGGGCAAGTAGACGGCGTCGCCGTGCTGGACATTTCGGACGTGCAGGGCCTTTTGGCTGCAACTCTGCGCCAAGCCGCTTGTGTCGAGGAGTTTCATGGCTGGGTTGAGGGCGAAGGTGGTGCGGTGGTAATCCCCGGACGCCCATGGCAGGCCGAATTTGGAGAAGAGGAGTTCCATGTCTGAGGGGCGCGTGAAGCTCGAGAAGAGGCCCATGAAGACGAGGGTGCCGCCTGATCGGACGTAGCTGGCTGCTTCTTGGGCGAGGGTGAGGCGGGTGCTGGGGGTGAGCGACTCGTCTGCGGAGAGGATCGCGGTTGGCTTGTTGACGCCGCTGCAGTTGAAGAAGGCTCTGGCTTCGTCGGGGGTGGTGGCGTACTCGACGTTTGCGTGGGTTTTAAGCAGCTTGTTGAAGTCGGCGTAGAGGTCGTTGTAGAATTCTTCTTTGTTGAGGGCGAGGATGACGATCAGTGGTCTGGAGTCTTCGGATTGGGACGGCATCGCGTTGACGGTGGGTTGTAAGCGTTTGGTGGATGGTTGGAACAGGATGTACCTAGGTTACCCTGATCTCTTATATACTTTGTCTTCCTTGCTTGGGCCCACGTTGTAGGCAAGAACTGCGCCACACGGATCGTACGACAACAAACCAAACGCCAAACGGGCAAGCTCGACCGTGGTCCCGGAAACTACTATGTACATGTACAGTACGTAGCAATTCGACAAGTCGAGAACCGGATACCAACAGATTGCAGTATGCTCACAAAAAAAGACGGCGGATGCCCACAGACACAACACATGCTGCGATGTATCAACGAGAGCTGAGACGGGAATCAACAGCAGCAGCAAGCGCCTAGGCTCAGAAGTAGCCGCGCGGTTGCACAATCAACAAGCGAGATCAAACACTCAACATGAGATACTGACGTGCCGTTACTGTACACCCGTGACAAACGGAATCCATGTCAGCGTTCCAAGCATACAAGCAACGTCCGACTGTCGGGTGTCAGTATGCAGCTATTGCAGCGCTCGTGCTTGTATGGGCCCATTTTTCCCGGCAATGTCTTCAAGTCGCGCCATCGCGGCTAGATGGTTTCTCTTTCCGATTGCGTGTGCATAGAGCGCCAAGGAGAGTTGCGACCTGCAAGACACTCAGCTGATGATGGCCTTCCAGGCGCACGACTTCGCTGTCAATCGCCTGCCTGCTTCAATGCTGGCGCACTCATTGTACCCCCTGGTCCGCGGCGAAGACCTGTGAGGTGGTGCCTACAGCCTCCAACCCGCACATAAGCACAGTGATCCGCTGAGAGGAGCCTTTTCCTCATCATCTCGCTTAAACACCAGATTGGAACGACTGTAAGCCAACAGGTGGACTACAGCAATGCTTCTGGCTGTGCAAACCGTCACATTCGTCTTGGGCCTATTGCCAGTTCTTGGTCCTTCTCTACCAGAGTCGCCGACAAAACTGCTCGTCGTCCTTGGTGTTACGACGTTGAAATCTTTGCTGATAAGAGAGTTCTTGGAGACTGGGTTTGTTTTTGCGTATATGATGTTCATTTGGCTAGGCGCCCTTTTGGCTGACATTATCTTGCAATTTCTGTACAACTCAGGGATTGTAACGTGTGTAGCAAGTTTCTCGTTTTCCAGAGGATCGAGGACAGGGAGCAGTGAAAGCGGTGTCGGGAGAATTGCGCCCATCATGGGCAGCAGCAAGATGAGAGACACCCTCATAATTGAGCATACTCCGTCCGCCAATACTGGTCTACGTTTCAGTCACCTTGATGACCATTTTCCCTTTTGACCGCCCTGTTTTCAGTCTGGCGAAAGCCTCAGCCGCCTCATCGAGAGCATAAATCTTCTCAATCACAGGCCTTAGCTTGTCTTCAGCTATCCACTGAGCGATTTTTGCAAAGTCGGCCTCACTGCTCTTGCGTCGTAGGAACATCGCTGCTCGCTGTCCGCCGCCTAACCATGTAGGCAGGTATGACACTTTGAGCACATTGACAACATGCGTCAACGTGGCAGTGCCCGCGATGTTGATGTAGAGGCCCTCAGCTTTAAGATAATCGTGCGCGTTCCAGTACAGCTCCAGACTTCCGACATTGTCGACGAGCAAGTCGTATTGAGTCCCTTGCCGCTGGAGGTGCTTCACCACATCCGTGGTCCTGTAGTCGATCACCTCGTCGGCGCCTAGGGACTGGCATAACTCAATGTTGGCACCAGAACACGTCGCCGTTACTCTGCAGCCCAGAATCTTCGCAATTTGGATTCCAAAAGACCCAGTTCCACCGCTGCCTCCATTGATAAACACTTTCGACCCTTCTTTGGTGTACGGAGCTATGCACTGGTATGCTGTGAGCCCGGCAACCCCGAGGGTTGCAGCGTCTTCCATGCTCACGCCTTCGGGCAGCTTGACGACGTTTTCTCGCCCGTTCACGATGACATACTCGGCGAGGGCGCCGAAATGGGGCGGATCACTGCGCCCAAAGACCCGATCACCGCATTTCAGTCCAGGTAAATTGGTTTGGACGACGAATCCTGCGAAGTCGCCTGCGGGTATTGCGGGCGTGCTCATCTTGAGTGCCCGAAAGAGGGCAAACTCTGGGAGCTTGTAGTCCACGGGGTTGATGGATGAGTAGGTGACTTTGACTAGAGTTGTAGGGCCTGCGGAGTCCGTGGGAGCTGTCGGGACAGGTGCCTTCGTGGTGATTTTGATATTTCTCTCGATACCGCCTGCCGTCGATGTCCATTGGACTGCCCTCATCGTGGAGGGAAGTGGGTCGGCCATTTTGAAGTGTCGCAGAGTGGATGCCTCAACACCTGACTACCAGTTAGGATCGGGGAAATACTTATAGCTTCATGAAAATGCTCCAGGCTTGACATAGATTAGTTAATCAACCTTGCTGACACATGGTGCGTCGAGTCTCAAAGAGTTTTGTGCGTCAACAAACCTCAAAGCGGTAATTCTCGAATTTATGCAGCACAATGCAAGTTGACCTTCATCAAGCTCGCCACCTCTTCATCCTCGATGTTGATGTGTTGCAGAAATACAAATGTCGCTCTCGCTAATCGTTGATCGCAGTGCCCTCCCCTTCTTGTGGGAAGAAGGGAAGTCAATCACGCAGCCCAGCACAGGTATCCTTGAACGACCCCAGGAACACTACAGGCTGCGGGCATCACATTTGAATACCGTTTCGCCTCAGCCAGCTGTGGGGCTATCTCCACACTGACGATTTAGTGGTGAGGATCCACGATCCGAGAGTCATGTCAAACTTCCTCAGTTCATGCTGAATGTTGATACGGTGGTATCAGCGACTTTCTTGCATCGAAATTATGCCTATACCAATCAGACGCTAGATAAAAACCATAAGCATCTCAACGGAGTACGATCTCTCAAGTGGTAATACCAGCAGCTTCAGGATACCTTGAACGTGCTAGTACCAGTGAGATCGTGTGTTCGACAATTTTGGGCATATACAGGCTGATGATATCTTAGGTTCGTTCCTAGGGCGACTGGGGATGGCGGTATAGCGGAATCCGCGGCTTGCGGAGGCCAAGAAGAAAGTATGTGCCTAGGATGAGTTTTACCAAGTCTGACGGGGTGATTCTTGTCCTTTATAGTTTTGGTGTTGTGCGATCGTCCTAGCAACTCGAGATACTGGTCACTCCTTCACACGACAAGGCAGGATATAGGATTCGGTTCCTCACAAGTCCCGGTCCGCTAGACCCGATGCCGTGCTCGCATGGTGCACTGATCACAAGTCGATCAACGCTTTGGTACGAGCGAGCGAACCAGACGAACCAGATTGAAACTCGCGTCCCTTGTCCTGTCCACAGTCCAGAGCATGTTCGGCAAACCATCAGGCACCCGCTTTACACGGCTCCTATAGTAGCGAGAAGCGTCCGTCACCTACCTCGTCGCTTCGTATACAAGCATGTACGAAGCCGCTCACAACTCAGGCTTGGCCGCGGCTGATGAGTGATCTTCCATCATGCCATGCTCACAGGCAGTCACAAGAAGGGCTATGGGGGAACAACGGGTGACACAGCGAAGATATGCACCAAAGGTCCGGAGCGGATGTGTGACTTGCAAGTGAGTACTTTGTCGCTTAACTCGATGGCTTAATGTCGCCTCGTGGCGCTAATTGTCAATCCCGCAGAATACGCAGGGTCAAGTGCGATGAGGCCAAACCGAGCTGTGCACGCTGCACGAGCACCGGCAGGCGATGCGACGGATATGCATCTTCACCCGAGGCAAACTCGAAAAGGGCCATCGTGGCGAGTGAAAGCCCGTCCAAGACTCTGAACTTCGGTCTTGCATATGATGCTCTGGAAAAGAGGACTTTCGAGTTCTTCCGCTTGAAGACGACGGTATGTATGTCAGGCTACTTCCAGGACCCAGTGTGGTCGCAACTCGTTCTGCAAGCGTGCCATACCGAACCTGTCGTTCGGCATGCTGTGAACGCTCTCGGAGCCCTGCACGAGGAACGCTACCTACGAGGTGAGGCGTCTGAAAACCGCGTCGAAGCCAGTCTCGTCAAAACCGAGTTTCCAACGCGTCAATATGCCAAAGCCCTTGCTGGGTTTCAGAAACTCCTGTGTTCAGGAAAGGCTTCCGTCAATGTTGTGCTCCTGACGGCGCTCTTATGCATTCACTTTGAGTCCCTTCAAGAACATTTCATACCTGCTCTCACGCACGCCGAGAATGCGATGAGATTGCTGGATCCATCTCAAGCTCCGAGCACAGAAGCCATCGATCCCTCTCTGCTCCGCGCATTCGTTAGGATCGACCTGCAGGGAGCCTTCTTCATCGGCATCCGCCTACCCAGCCTGTCCTTCATCACATCGGCAATAGACAACGAGCTCCCAGCGTCCTTCACCGACCTCACCCAAGCGCGGAACTTTGTCACAACCTGGTCATGCAGGCTATTCAATTTCCTCCGCCTTACCGCCGACAAGCACAAATTCGTGTCGCCCGGTTTCGTAGCCCTCGAAGCGCTCGCTGAAGCCCAGTCGTACGAGAGAACTTTCACCGCCATCGAACGCCTCCTCTTCGCTTTCATGCAAAAGCCAAACATCAAGCTTACCTTCCGCGAACACCACGGTCTGGCAATGCTGCGAGCCCTCGCCATCGAGAACCGCATCATCGCCGCCGGCTGCTTATACACCGAAGCAAGCTTCTACGACCGCTTCATGCCGGAGATGGAACAGATGCTCGCGATCTGCCGCTTTGTGCTAGAAGCCGAAGACGCCACGAACCGCTTGCTCTCTGTCAGTCTAGATGAGGGAATGTTGCGGCCGTTGTGGTTTGTAGTCACGCACTGCCGAGACTCGAGGGTCCGAAGAGGCGCTTTGGCTCTTCTTCAGCAGCTGTCTGATAGCCATGGCGTGTGGCATGTTGAGGCGATGACTAAAGCCGCGGAGATTTGCATTCGGATGGAGGAGAGCGGGTGTGCGAATGACAGTCCCAGGTGTGAGGATATACCAGAGTGGCGACGGGTGCATAGCTCGGGCTTCGATGCGTGGATTCTGGCGGCGCCCACTCGCAACAAAGTCGTGGCGAAACTGAGAATGCGCCCCAATGGTATGGATGGAGAGTGGGTGGACATTGACGAGTTGTTTGAATGGTAAATCTCATGGCTGGCACAACGACATTCATAAAAGGCATGCTAACTTCTGATGGCAGTCGAGAGAGTGATACGAACCCTCCGTGTACTGGAGAGGAAGACTGGTATCAGCAACTTGACGCCCTAGTACTCGAGCCTCCACCTTACAAGCTGGTACCGGAACAAGAGCGCGTCAACAAATGGCCTTGAGGAACAAGATTCCGGCACTCAGAACTCGGATTGCGATGCTACGATCATTACGCTTGCTCGCAAAGATGCAGAGGATCAAACTCACGGTGACAACGAATTTGCCTATCTAATGTACCTGGCCGCTTAGACAGGCGTCAATGTCGCCATCAGAGGCTTCTTCTCCCACAAAGTGAAGACTTTCTGATCACCCCATTCCCTGCTCTCTTCGCAAAGCTTCAAGTCGAAATGCAGCATCACGGTCGCCATCAGAAGACGCATTTCATGCCACGCAAGGTTCTGTGTTGAGGGTCAAGTCAGCAAGAGCTTCCAGCATCGGCCGTCCATCTCGATCAACTCACCTTGCCCAAGCAGTTTCTCGGTCCTACACTAAACGGCTCCAAAGCGGACAGCTTGTCGTCCTTGAACTCTGGATCTCCCAGCCAGCGCTCCGGATGGAACTCGTACGGCTTCTTGAAGTACTCCGCATCTCTGTACGTGGAAAGGTGGTGGACGCCGACTGTGGTGCCTTCAGGGACCCATTCGCCGCAAATCTCCGCGCCTCCCACTGGGACCACACGCGGCAACGTCGTCGGAACCGGGGGGTACATGCGCAAGCCCTCTTGAAGAACTGCCATAAGATACTTTTGCCTCGCCAGCGATTCGAGAGTCATGTCGTCGAGATTGGTGAAGGCAGACCGGATCTCACGCTGGAGAAGTTCCAACTTGTCAGGGTTCATGAGGAGATGGTATGTGGTACCGCTCAAAGCCGTGGCCGTAGTCTCCGTGCCGGCGAGCATGAAGAGGGACCCTGTGGAGTGGTGCTCGCCAAGGGAAAGACCGGTCGGTTCATCTGGGGCGCCTTTCTCAAGGATCTTGGTCCACAGATCGGGCCGGTCGGGACTGCGGGCTAAGCGTCGGTCGACGCGCTCCTTGGAATAATTCCAGTGTTCGACTTGCTTTGCGCGGACGGCTTCGCTTTTGAAGACCCATTCTTCCAAAAGGTAGTTGGTGAACTTGCTCATCATCTTGATGCTCCGCAACCTGGTGCCGGTTTTGATGCTTTGGAATATCACCTTGACCCAGGGAGAATAATCGGATCCCTCGAGCATGCCCAGTGATTCGGCAAAAGACAGGTCTCCCATAATGTCCTGTTTGAGTCAGCTTGGATACTTGCAAAAATAAACCTCCCCTTCAAATCCTCACGAGATCTGTGATAGATCTCCCGAAATTTGTTCAAAACACCATCAACACGCAACACTTACAAATGTCGTACAGTTGTAAAACTTGAGAAGATCCGCCTTCCTGCCAGCCTCGGCAGCCTCGAGCATCTTTTCCTTCATCAGTTCGACCCATTGTTTCAGCAAAGGCTCCTGTTCCTTCAGCGCCCGATCAGAGAAAGCATTCGACAGAACCTTGCGCTGCCGGCTATGGCTAGCGTCATCGGCAGTGATGAGGCCGTCGACCTTGTTCAGCGGCTTGCCGTAGAACTGGGGGTCCTTGTACAGGCCCTTCTTGCCAAAGCCGTAGATTTCCTTGAACGCCGCCGCGCCGGTGTATGAGATGTGATTGGGCTTGGTGCGGACAGCGGGGCCGTATTGGGCGTGCAAGGCTGGGATGTCGGTGTTGTCCCGGCCGGTGTAGTTTGTTATGATGGCCGGGAGGACGGAGATGGCGTTTAGTTTTGGGCCGGGGAACTTTGAGAGGGGCCCGAAGTAGGCGTCGTAGAAGCTTGAGGCGAGGTAGTAGATGATTGAGAGGGCTGCGAGTGAGACTATGAGGGAGAGGGTGTCATGTGGAAGCCAGCTTGCAGTCGTTTGGTATTCCATTTTACAGGCGAGGAAGGTGAAACTCCTGTCTCAGTGGCACATGAGTTCCCCAGGTTTCCGTGAAGACGTGATAGTGTTTTCTTTGACGAATGTGAGACCAAAGTATCAGAGCTACCACGTGGTTGTGAAGGTCGGCAAGGAAATGATAGTAATAGTTTGTAGGTGCGGATGAAAGGAGAGATGCAGTCTTCTAAGTACTTATTCAATCCAAACAGCGAAAACGCCGCCGTCATAGCCGGAGGAACACCATTTAGCACAGAAGACTGTGCAGATCCCTGCTGCGACTCCTCCTCTTTCCTGACAGTCCCTGGGGGATGTGCTAGCATCGAGGAAGGCAAACAGATCCGACGAGCTGCCACGAGCATAGAGTTCAGAGTAACCGTTTTGCACAAATCATCGGACCCACCAATTCGCGGATGTGGGAGTCGTTGGTGCTGATGTCAGACAAACGTTACTGTACTTTTGAAATGTATGTTGTTGCCTGAGAACGTGAGATGTTGTGTCAGTATTGGTATTGGTATTTCATGAACCGAATGACATGTTGTGACATGTCATAAGTATGGAAGACGGAGGAGGAAGACAGGACGTTGACCGAGAACCTTCAAGGGAAAAAATAATAATGCACAGGATCCTTCCACGATCCTTTATGCACCTCGGATATAGGCTATCTCGCATCCGGCCTGCATGATCTCCACATCTCCACACATTAGGACCAGGTATTTGACCTCTGACATGCATACATGTACTGTGCACATGTCATGTACATCGGTTGTCGAAATGGACAATCTCACTGGCACCAGCATGTTTACAGCGTACTAGGCCTGCTAATAACACCGCCTGTGAGAGCCTGATCTAGTGAGATAATGGTGTTCGGAGACCGCTCTCTCACTGGTATAAGGGTGACTAGGGCATGAGAAAGTTACTGATACTACCGTGTTAACAGACAAACTTTAGCATGAACTGACCCCAGGATGTGGGTGAGGCTCACGCGTCCTGCAAAGCCTCCCTCGCGAACATGCCAAAGTACGACGTCGCACAACATTTTATACATTCAAGCTACGCAGAACCTGGGCCTCGCACGAGCGACGGGACGCGAGTGCGACTTCTTGACAATCGACGAAAGAGTCAGGATGGTACGAGGATACGTTTGTACGTTCATTGCATGTGGGCGTCTACGCTTCCAAGATCAGCACTGGAAGCTACAGTAGACCGACACGACGCTACATTGGCAAGGCTAATAGACCGGATGTAACACTGGAGTGCAGCCGTTCTCAACACAACACAGCTTGCATACTGTACCTATCTCACGGCTTTGTGTACTCCGTGCAGCACAGAACCTGAAACCTTTAGGTAAATGAATCACTACGAGATACGAAAATAAGCCTACTCCCAAGCACACCTATGGTCTTCTAAATTGCCGCACGTCTATACACTCGCATTCCCAGTTTGTTGTTGTCGACGCCACGTCAGTCGTACATAACACTAAGCGCTATCACACCTCAAGCAACTTCTCGGAAGATCGGGTACTCGGCTCCCTCACCGACAGGAATGATGCTGAACGTGACAAAAGATTCAGCAATCTCAGGCTCCAGGGCAATGAAAGCCTGCGCCGCCTTCTTCTGACGCGTGCTGACCCTCCAGCTTCCCACCGGAAGCACCAAATCCTCCTTCACAAACGGCGAAGTCGTGACATGGTTCCTCACGACACCCTCGTAGTACTCGTCTTCGAGTGTCGACGAGGTGATGTTGTAAGCCTGGACCGGGCCCCTGTACTCGTACTTTAGCTCTTCCATTTCGACACCCATGATCTTCAGGCGTTCCGCGACGTCCATCCAGTTTCGGGGGATGAGGTAGGCTTCGGGCCTAGTCCTGGTCTGGTTCGCGATGGCAGGCGTTGAGCTCAGGAACTCGATGGGTGCCTGGACTATACTGCCATTGCGGATGTCGACGAATGTAAAGGTGCGGTTTTCGCTCGGCTGGGAGTCCGACATGACGATATCGTCGTCGCTGGTGATGAATTTCTCGATGGCACCTTCGATCGTCTCGAGCACCTCGTCGACGTCTTGCCGAGCGATGTTGAGGAAAGACTCTAGCATGGTCAGAGCTGATGCAGTACGGCGTTGGAAGTGTTGGTCGGCTAGTCGGATACCACGCAGTTCGGCTAGGATGACGACGGCCTGGTTCAGGCCCATTGCATTCCGGCCGCTGGTAGAGCTGGTGATGGCTTCTTCCATGGTAATCGGGCCTTCGACGTCGCTCGTCTCAGCGGTGACATAAGGCTCCCATCTCAACCCGCGCTCCTCAAGCGCCGCACCAATCCCGAGTCTGAACTTGAAATCGGTGAGGTTGCGGATTTCTTCTCTGGTGTTAAGGTTCTTGGCACCCGCAATCATAGCGTCCGCGCCGTGGTTGTATCTTCCGCCGTAGACACTGGGCACCGTGAACTCGTGCATATCGATCGCAACATGAGGATCGAAGTCGTTGAGAGCGCGCTTGATGTCACGCGTCTGCTGCTTGAGCAATTTCGGGTGATCACGATTCGGGTCGATGTTGCTTGCAAGCTCACGCTGGAAGTAGTGGACTCCGTCGGCATTGTAGCGAGTCAGAACAAGAATATCCATCCTCTCGAGGAGATGCGAGGCCCATGTGCTGTTTGCATCCATCTTGCCTAACAGGGCCATGATACCCTGGTCACCGGCGGGCTCGTTGCCATGGATTTCTCCCTGGATGTACACACGAAGCTTTGGTTCTGCCGATGCATTTCCTGAGATGCCCTGTTTTGGCGGCTCGGTCAGGTAGACGTATGGCAGAGGTCGGCCTTGCTCGGTCTTGAAATCGGCGACGTAGTAGTTGTACCAATCATTGCGAGACGCAAGGGTTTGGAGGAAGTTGTTCATGACGAAATCTGGCGTCGGCCCTTTTGTGCCATTTGCGAAGCCCTCCGGAATTGTTTCTGGGCTCAAGAATGCAGGCGATAGGAGGTCAATAGCCACGTCTTGAAAATTGACAGAAACCGCATCACTGTCTTTGACGACAGGCGTAAAATTATCACCGTACGTGGGGTCAATGCCTTGGGCCATGACACTGCTCCCCAGGCAGAGCAGTACCGCCTTCATTCTGATGATAGATGCCATTGTCGGTCTGTGGTCGACTTCTGTGAGCAAACGAAAGCGCAAGTTTGAGCTTCGACGGCGAAAAGAAAAGAAAGCAAACCTTTCTCGACGTCAACGCAGACTACAATGGGAGTCCTCCCAATTTAAATACCCTGGGACGTCAGCTATACCATTGCTCAAACGTAAATCAATGCATCACCCGTGAAGCCAAGGAACCCCCAAGACCAGCCGACGTCAACCGTCCAATTCATGGCTTTCCGGGCAAAGCTCAATCGACGTTGGCCATTATCGTCTTCCTTGGCAAAGTGATAACAAGAGGGGAAGTGGTTCGAAGGAACCAAGCGCCTTGAGCAGTTGTGGCCACCAGCCTCCGTTCGGTAGGTGGTTATGTAGGCGGGCGGATCCCGACCCCCGCTCGGAAGTAAAGATGTGAGCTCAGGCGGTGTCTTAGAAGGCTGTGGCATGCATGTGGTCATTGCCGGCGCGGCGAAGGGGGCTGGGGACGTCGTGCTATCACGCAGAAATGATGTCCGTCGAGGAATCCGAAGTGCCTTGTTCAATAATTGTGGAGTCCAAGGTGCTTGCTTGATGCGGGGAGCTCGATGGATGCATTCTTGGCATAGATGAACCCGACGACCTTGGACGAGATTGTCGACATAACGACGATGTCATGATCGATTTCAAGAAGAATATGCTGCCAAAATCAGCACGCCTATCGAAGCGTCCACCGTTGTTCGACCGTTTGAGGTCAGCTACATCTAGGCATTGCGTTCCGGTACCGGAATCTGACAACCACTCCCGAGGTCACGGTCCACTGTGCACGGTACGGTCGACCGCAATGACGGCGTTGTAATAGATACATTCAGCACCACCTGCCTGTCTGTTCTCTGGCGATGTATATTGCAACGGCTCTAAATGTCAAAAGACAGACAGCTATCGATCTTGATATACTAGAGCTGATAGTGTGAGCACAATATCTTTCTCACTTCCGAGAGATGCTCTGAATTGAACCAGACGCTCTCACGGGAATCCTGTCAATCTATGTATGTTAGAGCTGCTGATATGAGCCCGTAATCCTTCTTCTCACCAGTAAGATTCTCTTGACTGGGACTGACGCTCTCACTGGCACACTGCACAATCTTGCCAGCTTTGCCAGTGTCAACATCATAGAACCACCCACTGACAGGTGCGTCCTTGCTCAAAACCCCATGGTCCTTCAAAGACTCAACATCCTGTCTGACCGCACTGTGCAAGTCCACAGAAGGCTGACAACCAAAAACCGAAGTCATCTCCGACCATCCCTCCAATTTTTCGCGCACTTTCTCTCGCATAGTCGTTAGATGTAGCCAGAATCGGACACCAGTCGTGTTTGGCCAATACAATCTCTCGCGAGCCATGCACATGTTGCGAGATCATGATCGATCTAATAGCATTTTGCGCGTTGCCGCCAGCGTTGCGTATGACATGCGCGTCTCCATGATTTACGCCGAAGACTACCGCTGGGTCGATCCGAGAAGTCATGCAGGCCACTTGAAGCTCCGTGTTCGGTGTTGTTAGATGTCTCCGTCATTGCGGTCAATGCATACCAGTGACACATTGCCTGCGTGTTCCTGAATTCGACTACCGACAACTTCGGTTCGACGCTGATTGATGTCGGTCGATGCTGGCCGAGTTTCGTGGAGTGTGTGGTTGTATGTGTACTTCTCATCTGCGACTTGCCTTGCTATAGCAATCGAAGCGTACTGACAGGCACGTCGTCCAGATTTCCAGAGATTCTGTACTATGGTAGCAATGCCGTACTGTAAGCCACGATCCATTTTTTTAGAACGTTTGCAGAGCAAGGTGTCCAGATGCCGGCTCCAGCGAAGTGATGCAATTGCTGAGACGTCCGGTCGTGTAGGCTGACCAGAACGACTCCATATCCTCAGATCGTGCAATCGTAACATTCGTCCATCCAGGCACTCCAAGAAGCACGCATGTACTTTCTTGATAATCTTTCTCCACTCTCCCAACAAACCCCATCAAAAGAACTTAACACCCGCCCCCTCATCCTGCCCAAAAATCTGCGCCCTCCCCTTCTTAACCAGCACCCCCAGAACCTTCTTGAGCATCTCCTCCTCCATGCCCACCCACTCCTTGGAGCCCACAGCCTCCCCCTCCCTCAACTCATAAACCGTCAGCACACTCCCCTTCTGCCCCGTCTCGTCCACCCAGCCATAGATCAAATCCGCCCACTCCGCCAGCGTCCGCCAATAAACCCAGCAACTCGCACTGCGCTCACTCTTCGAGCCAGCCGGGATCCACTCGACGCGGGAGCCGTTGGCTGGGAAGGCCATGTGGTCTAGGACGGCGCGGATGTCGGGTTCGGAGAGGCCGCGGTGGATGGAGGGGTTGGCGAAGAGGTCTGGGGGCGGGGAGGAGAGGGAGAGGCGGAAGAGGCGGGCGTGGGCGGCGTAGGAGAGGATGAGTTGGGACCAGAGGGAGAGCTGGCGGGCGCGAGTCGTGAGGTTGGGTTGGAGGGTGTAGAAGGGTGGGAAGGTGGTGTAGGTTGGGAAGCTGAAGACGGTTCCTGAGGAGTTTGTGGGAGCTGTTGTGGGTGGCATGTATGATGTACTCGCGAGGCCGGATGGCCCTGTTGCCGTAACCATTGTCGAGGTCGATGTTGTGGTACGTGGGTTGAGCGCATTCGCATTAGGTACTCGAAGCTCAATCGAGGTTGCGGGGTGAGGTCACTGTTTGGGGACGAGCGCAACACTTCTCCTGCATAGACACATACCACCTATTCCTAGATGCCTGTTTGGCAACTCATATGTTTCTGGAAGTTTTGAAAGAGCTGTAGACAGATTGGTGACTTTCATGAAGCGAATTCACTTTACAGTATTCCCTCTGACATGGACATGACACTCTCACAAGCAACTCCAAAAATCAATATACAAAAAGTAAGCAAAACCCTAGAAAAACACATCAGGAACCATAACAATCCCAACAACATCACAAACTCCCAGTTCTCCTTCGCGCCATGCTATGCTCGCCGTCCTTTGGTGTCTGCCGCTCGAGATCCTTGCTCTTACATCCTGCTAACAGCTCATCCCAATCGCCCTTTGGCTTTGGAGGGGCAGATGCCACGGAAATGGAGCTATCGCAAGCAGCGCCAAGGCGCATGAGTGGGTTGCCACGGCTGCGCTGGGGCTGGGGTGTTCCTGCACGAGTACCTCCTCCCTGCAAATCGGAACTACTGTTGTTCCGGGAGAGGCCGGTCATGGGTGTGGCAGTCCTGTCCTCTGTGTGTTCCTCAAACTCCAAGCGCCCTCGTGTCTCGTTAGCGTCTTCCTAGCTGGCCTGGATCTCCTTCGCTTGCCGTTGCGCGAGCTCGGAGTTCTCAGGCGCCTGTCTGTAGAGCACAATCTCGCTCTGCTTGAAGTAGCGGCGTGCGTCTTCGTCGATCAGGACTAGGGAGAGGTAGTATCGTGTGCTGTATTTCTTGTTGACGTCGCGGAAGGTGGGTGTCAGGTCGAACCCACCCAGGAAGAGTCGGATGGGGATTGTCTCGCCGCGCGAAGGTGAGCCGTCCATGATCTCAAAGCGGACCAGCGTTTCCGATTCGTTATACTGGTTTGGCGGGACACCTGTGGTCTCGCGACGGATGATGGACAGCTCCATGTGTTTGATCTTCAGCCGCACAAGGAGGAAGTAGATGCGGCCTACAATGACATCCTTGAGGTGATATTTGCTTTTGGAGTACTCGAACTCGATGTGCAAGCAGTCCTCAATTCCAACATCCATCTTGATGACACTGTTGCTCTCGGGTGGTTGGCGGTAGCTGTACACCCAGAGGTCCTTCTCTCGGACAACATCCGCCATGCGCCGGCTGACGGTCACTCTCAGGAAGTAGCGCAGCTTCACATTGATTCCGTTGTAGCTCTCGTACATTTTCTCGACATTCTTGAAGGCGAAAGGCAGGGTGACGGGGTGTTGGAGCTCTCCTGGTGCGGCCAGCTCGGTTTGAAGGCCCATGAACTCGTGGTGCGTATTGCGGTCGAAGAACATCTCAATGGTGCCAACGAACTGGACCTTGATGCCGGTGTGTTCTAGTCGTTTGCCATCTTTGGGTCGAATAGTGACAGCGCCCTTGACTGTCTCTCCATCCAGGTACAGCGGCGCCTTCTCTCGTCTGTTCTTGTCTAGCTTGACGTCGACGGAGGGTCGATCGTCAGTGTCCGCTAGGACTATGTCGATATCCAGTGGGGTGGAGAATGAGAAGAGCGACATGGTGACATACGGGCGCGTCGCCTACCCTCCTGGTGGGTTGTGTATTGCAGTTGGTGTTGAGGTGGGATGTTGATGTATGTGGTTGTGAAGCCAATCGCTGCCTGCCTGCCTGCCTCCCGCGCGATGCCATTGCACACGTGGAGGGCAGGCGCTAGGACGAGTTGGGAAGCCGCATGTATCGCAACAACACCATCAAACGACGACGACGGCACCTACAATCATTGTCCTCTGTTGGCATCTGTCGGGGTGTCAGTATAGCTACGTACACTACTCAGAGATGGCGACAACAGCTTTTCCTCCCACTCATGGCCTGGCCAGACCCTCTCATGCCTCTTGCGAAAGGCATTAGGTAAGTTTAGGCTTTTCCACAACCAATTCCTCTGATAATTCGCGTGTGACTGTGGGCACGCAATCGAACGAGAACATACTCAACGCTTTCGTCCAACAATATAGAGGAAAACACACTGGATGAAACATTAACCCTGGACACAACAAACATCTACTAGCAATCTCTGCGACATCCTTATGCTGTCAACACAAGAATTGGCCGGCCTCTTGGCCAACGGCAAGAGCCTCATCATCGACGGAGCCCTGGCCACGGAACTCGAAACACGAGGCCATGATCTCTCACACGCACTTTGGTCTGGCAAAACACTCCTAGAAGACCCAGATTGCATCCGCCAAATTCACTATGATTATTTCGTAGCTGGTGGTGACATCGGCATCACCGCCTCCTACCAAGCCAGCATCTGTGGTCTCCAACAACACCTCTCCCTCTCCGAAACAGAAGCCAAAGACCTCGTCAAACTCAGCGCCACCCTCGCCCAGCAAGCACGGCAACAAGCCTACGACTCGGGTGTACCCAGCACCCGCAAGCTCTTTGTAGCCGGCAGCGTGGGCCCTTACGGCGCATACCTCGCCGACGGCTCCGAATATCGCGGCGACTACACTTGCACCGCCGACGAGTTCAAAGACTTCCACCGCCCCCGGATCGCAGCCCTCTTAGACGCCAGCGTCGACCTCCTCGGTCTAGAAACGATCCCCAGCTTCAATGAGATGAAGGCCCTCCTCCAGCTGCTTCAAACCGAATTCCCGGCCGCCACCGCCTGGCTGGGAATCACGCTCAAAGATGCCTCGCACCTCAGCGACGGCACGCCTCTGAGCGAAGTCCTCTCGCTTGTCGAACAGTACAAAGACCAGGTTCTCTCGTTCGGAATAAACTGCGTGCCTCCTGGCCTGGCTCTCGAGTCCCTGCAGCATATGAGCAAGCTCACCACTCTACCGCTGCTCTGCTATCCCAATTCCGGCGAGACGTACGTGCCCGGCGAGCACGCATGGACCGGCGACAAGTCTGGCCAGCAGATGCGCGAATCGGCTTTGCAATTCCGTGCCGCAGGTGCAAGTCTGATCGGTGGTTGCTGCAGGACTACACCCGAGGATATCAAGAACATCGCTCTGGTGCTGAATTCATGAGATTTCCGATCTTTCTTCCGGCAGATGCGGGATCCTTTTGTTTCGGCAGCAAGTAAGGCGTTGCAAGTAGTCGCATCAAAACTCCACGCGAAGGAAGGGGCGCAAAAAGATGTTCTGGCGTATCAAAGAACGAGTCCCAGACATTTCCCAAAACTGGCCATTCCACCATTGTTTCAGAATAGAGGCGTCACGCCCGCTGGTCGGACCTCTGGATGACACCGTAGCATCGCTTTCTCTCAGCTATAGCCGCCCAATCTGCAGACATACACCCCTCGCTAACCACCATCATGAATCCCTATGGTGGCGTTAGGAAATCCCGCTATCTGTCTGCATACCACGAATCCAAATTTCTAACCGTCCTGATTCCCCGATGTGATCAATGAAGAAAGCCTCAAATGCAATTGCCTTACTCCCAGCCGTCTAATGAAAAATCTTTGTGAGACTTTCTGTGCTTTGCTCGGTAGCTCTGCAGGCTCGATTATAGGCGGTCATACCATATATCATAGCTAGCTTAGAGATAAGACGTACTAGAGAGATACATAAGTGCAAAGTCGAAAGCTGTCAATCAGTGGTAACAGCGATGCTCAGCTGGCGAGCCAGTACAATTTCCATTAGAATATGCTCATCTAAGCGGCAGAACGCTGGCAAGGGGAGCAAAGAAGACAATGTGCCAGGAAAGGAACCAGCCTCCAGCGCTGGATGTGTGAGAGTGGAAGAAGCAGCAGTCCATAGTACCTAGACCAAGCCAGTCACGTCAAGAAGCAGAAGTGCAATGTAAGAATCGGTATACGTGAGACGGGCACGCAGAGCTCATTCGGACCAGGACGGAAAACTTAGCCGCAAAAGTCGCTGCATTCAAGACCTCAACAATCACGAGAATGGAACCACAATCGAGAGATCAGATCGGGTGCAGTACGTATTCGAAAAGGGATATAAGATAGTGACATATGAGAAAGAGTGAAATCGAACAGAAGGGATCAATCGGGGACGTCCAAAGAAATCCAAGAAGAAGAAGAAGAAGAAGAAGAAGAAAGAACGCAACAATCTGGGGGTATATCCATCCGACTCTTGAAGTAGTGAGGGAGAAAAATTCGCAAGAATGAATTTCAATAAAGAGCCACTTTCCTTCCGCGAAACCGCCTGCCCACCTGTCCCAGCCAAGCCAAGCCTCTTCTCCCTTTGCTACCTTGCTAGATCGCTCCAGCTCCGGTTCCGATGTTGTTGTTGTTGCTATTGTTGCTGTTCTCGCGTGCGTGAAATAAAGATGTGCGGAAGTGGCCGTGGGGTATTGGTGTGCCGGTCTGGTGTAACTCGTTGACCTTGGCACGAGTAGACGACCGTCGTCCAGAGAATGTGAAGTGTGTGAGATGGGGTGTTGGGGTATTTTTGGTTGGTTTTGATGTTGATGTTGTCGTAATGCGTGCTGTCACAGAAAAAAGTGGCACGGATGCCGTAGGTCCAATATGAGCAGAGAAGTGTAGTCGATGCCGGTGAATTATCAAGCGAAGCAGAACAAAACAACGCAAGCGCCGACTCCGATGTGAAGGGTATCGTTTCTGATTTCTGACAAAGCCGCAAGTGTTCTTGAGCTGCGTGGGTACCGCCAGAGTGGATGATGCAATCGAGTAGGAAGATGAAATGTGCTCAATTGTTAAGCATGGTCTGGAGGGTTTTCGTCGGCTTATACACATGAGTGTTGTTGTCATTAGACTGTCAATTCATGTGGCGCGTGAGTAAAAATGACTTCCATGCGCTTACTGGAAGCCTTGACCGTACTGTGGCATGGTGCCTGGAGCCTGCGACCAGCTTTGCATGCCCGATTGCTGAGCAGCACTGGACTGCATGCCATATTGCTGCTGTGCTGGGCTAGGCTGGTACATGCTACGGTTCATGTTGGCGTAAGCAGGGTTTGCCATGGCGTTCATCTGACCGTAGCCCATGTTGCCCTGGCCTGGCATCTGGGGTGGCAGCATTTGGCTTGGCTGCGGCTGCTGCTGCTGTTGTGGTTGCTGCTGCTGTTGCTGCTGCTGGCCATACTGCGACATGGGGTGAGATTGCGACAACGGAGATGGCTGAGGCAGAGGCGTTTGCCACATCTGGTTCGAAGGATAGCCGCCGTATGATGGGTTCTGACGGTGCTGTTGCTGCTGACCAGGTCCCATGTTCATCGATGGCGAGCCTTGATGCATAGGTGCTGATGGCATCGACCTTTGCATGGCAGATACTGGAGACGCCATCGGATTTTGTTGATTGGGGAAAGCCGCGTATGACTGAGGCATCATCTGAGAGCTAGGGTGCGACATGGCATCTTGTTGAGGGAGGCGAGGTTGACCACCACCCGCGACGGCCTGGGGCGATTGCTGCAAGTGTTGCGGCGCGATGGTGTTCATGTCACCTTCAGGCTGGGTGGCTTGGGGTGATGGCTGCTCGTGAGGACGCTTCCAGTAGTTGTCGAGGTATTGAGATCGATGTTGGCGGGTAGCACCAAGCTGTTTGTTGTACTCAGCCGCGTGGGAGGCCTGAGTCAAGATCTCTGCTGCACTGCTAGACTGGGTCCTATCCTGGTAAGGCGGGCCGGCAATCTCCTGTCTCGGGCGAATGACATTGCCATAGCTGGCGCGTCCGAGGTCTTCACTCGGTAGGTGAATCATTGGTAGTGGAGCCAAAGTCTGCGGATGCAGACCTGGTGGGTGACCCTCAAGACCGTTGGTGTTGTAAATGATCTCACCCTGGGGCAACGATGTCAAGGCGTTGCTGCTGGCCTCTGCAGCAGCAGCTTCCCTGGCCTTGGCTGCTCCGGGTCTCTTCTCGCCAGCGGCGTCCTCTTCAGTAAACCCTTGCTTGCGGGCTTTTGCCTCCCAATAATCATCCCTTACGCGGCGACCGTTTTCGATCAGTCTCGCGCCGAATTGTCGAAACATGGATCGTGCTGTGACAATAGCAATTTGGCGCGACCTGTACGAGTATGGCAGAATCTCCTGCTGGATGAGATTGTCCTTTTCCTGCTGATTGGCAATGATCTTGTACAGAGACCTGTTCTTGTTGAACAAGAGATATGAATCTCTGTAGCCTAGCACACGGGCACATTCGGTCGCCAACATGAAGAGCTTTTCGCCACGATTAGGGACCTGGAACGTCCGGCATTTGTACTTGCGGTGATCGAGCGGATAGCCATCCTTGGAAACCTTGGTTTCACCGTGATCGTCGATTTCCCTAGGGATATACTCGTCGCCTTCGGCACCTAATTGATCCGTGGTATGGTCGCGGACAGTCGGCAGAGCCTTAATGACAGCGGGCTTAGTCGCAGATCCTGGGGTCGACCGATGTGGTGATGTCTGGCTCGGAGAAGACTTTGGAAGTGACTCCGTCTTGAGCTGTGGTGTCTGCATTGGTTGCGAGAGCGTAGACATGGTTCTTGATGAAGAAGCGTCCGTAGATTTCGTTCTCTTATTGGACTTGTATGCGACTAATGGAGTGTCAAGTCAGCATTTGATGTAGCAAGCAAAGCTTCACCGCTTATTGCGGACATGATATACACGTACCGCCTGGTCCTTCTGAAGCAACTGCGCCGCCGTACTCGTCTGGCGACCTGTTTCGTTTGGTTCCGCGTGAATTAGGCTGTGACAGTAGGTTCGGAGCGATGGTGGAAGCTGCAAGTCGGTGTTAGCAAAAGTCGCAGCATGAAGAGACGCGACGGAAAAGACGCAGCAGGCGACGGCGTCGCATTATGTGGGCGTGCAGCAGGACGTACCGGAAGCGTTCAGTGCTGCTGGGTTGATTGTACCAGACTCCATTGCACGTGTATATTGTTGCAGGCAAAACTACCAGCATCCCATCCCGTCGCGACTGTACCGGGGTCTTGTAGAGTCGCACAGTAATGCTCAGGTAGCCGGATTGTGCGGTCCCTTGTGTCGCTAATCACGCGCGTGTGGCGCTGGGCTCGACCCGCCGCCGTGGCCGTGAGAGGAGTATGGCGAGGCGCTTGCGATATGCGCAGGGTGAATGCTTGCGCCGGGACGCTTGCGCTCGCGCGACTGGACGTCTGGACGATGCGCGCGCAGATGGCACGGGTGGATGCGCGCGCGCGGCTGCGGAGCTGAGGTCGGCGGGCGACGGTGGAGGTGAGCGGTGCGATCGTGCTGTGACGGTGAGGATGCGCGCGCGGATGAGGCCGGGTTGGAGTCTTGGGTCGTGTGGAAGCAAGGGCGCGGGCGTGAAGTCGAGAGAGAGGTTGAAAGCAGCTGCGCTGGGAGCCCGAGCACGATGACGAATAAGGCGTAGGCGGTCCTAGGCGTCCCCGCTTAGCTCTCGTTTCTGTGCTTGCTGTGCGCTCTTGTGCTGTGAGGCTGCAGTGAGGATCCCGGTCGGCCACGAGAGGCTTCGGAGCGCGTTCCTTTCTGGCTGGCGGCGCAGTGTTGGAGCTGAGGTGAGCTCGGTGCTGGGCCGGGGTGGAGGAGTGCTTCGGTGGGTGATCTGCTGTGCTGTGCGATGTCTGGTGTGTTGAGCGCGCGGCGGCGGACGGACAGACGCAAAGAGGGCGGTGAAATGGCTTGTGCTCGAGGATCGCCAGGCCACTACAAACGTCGCACAAGCCTCAAAGGCAAGGGACGGACAAGTGACGAGTGGACCTCGGTCTAGTCCGTGGTCGTCGTCGTATTGTCGAGTCTTGCGAGGAGGGTACCTTAGGTAGTAGTGTCTCGTGTCTGCAAGGAGTTTGTCACCAGCAGGACGGCGTCGGTGTCAATTGGCGAGGCGAGACGAGACGATGCCAATCGAAGACGGGTATCTGGTATTCGCTGCGCAGGGTGCAACTCGACTAGGATCCCTTCTGGTGCAATGCCATATAAGCTCGCGGCGTACTGCGGTGCGAAAGAATGGGTGACGAGCCGTAGCCGTTGCCCGACGGCCGGATGAAGGAAGGGTTGTGCGTCGTCTCGCAGCCAGCAGGAGGAATACGGTATTGGTAGGTATTAACCAGAGGTCATGGAAGGGATCAACAACACATGTATTCGAGACACGCGCACGGCACCATCGTCCACCCATATAACCACCGACAACCCTACCACTAATAATACGATTACGCGCGCTCACTCAGACGCGAGCAGGCGAGGCTGCTGCTGCTACTACTGCCATTAGCCGAAAAGCACCTTCTCCTCCAACACGACCCTGATCCGCCCCGTCTTGCTCTTCATATTGCGTCTTGGAAGCAAGCATGTCTCATGTGCATGACCCCCAAGTATACAAAAGCTTGCTATATCGCTGTTCACTACACGAGACGATCGTCTCGGCACCTACAATCGATGTAACCATCTTGGCCGTTTGAAAGCTTACATATCTACCTACCTCCCGCCCTTCCAGTCATCTGGACACGTTCAAGTCGATTCCATCATTACTTTGTCTTTGATACCCGATGTATCAAGTCTCTTGCAAGCCCGCTAACCGCAGTAGTATCCTGCCTATGCGATGGCAGTATTTGGCATGGGCGTTGACAGATAGCTTGAAGCATCATCGCGTCCGATGATTCATACCATCATTGTTATTCCCTTGTTCTCTCCCCAGCTCATCTCGAGCTCGGCGGAAGCTCGTGGCGTAGTCTATGTTATCGCCTGCATATTTCACTAGACTAGACTGCTAGCGGCCTGCGCCTTTGCCATAATCGAGACGTATCGTCAAGTTCGCCTGATGCGGTCTGCCTGTTAGTGGCCGATACTGCTGAGCGTCCGAATGCAGGACACTTGTACCGAAAGTACTGACTTCAGCCTCGTAATCGCACTATTGGAACGAAGCTGATGCCTTGCTGCTCTCAGCAATCTCCGCTTGCTAATCGCCATGCTCTCTCTCTCTCTCTCTTCGTCGGTTACGGAACAGCCATGGCCGCCGCGCATGCAGGGAGCCGACGTCGAGCTTCGAAGCTGTGCCCCCAGGCTCACGCAGCTCCCTTTTGACCATGCCGATCCGCGCAGGTATCCGAAAGACATGCAGGTCACGCGGCTTGTGCTATATCGTGCCCTGGCGAGTCATTCGCGTCTTTTAGAGTCTTGACAGTCGCGCGCTCGTCATCGACTTGCTGCTTGCTTCGTGATGAAAGCCGTTGGTTGGTCGGTGGCAGGACGCGCCTTATCCTGCCACTTTGAAAGTCAGGCCAAATATACCCTGAATCTTCCGGCTAGTGGAATAAAGTGCCTTGACCGCCGATCAACGCTGACTAGTTACTTGTAAAGTTGTACTTGACGATTGCATGATTCTCTTTTGTCCTGTCTCTCTCTCTCTCTCGGTCGGAACGCCGAATCCCATCGAAGAGAGAATGCAGCACCAAGATCGATGGCTCACTGCTAACGTGCTTCCAGTTATCTCACCTTATCGCCTCCCCGTGGATCCGTCACGATCATCACCTCCTGGCAGGCTTTCCATCAGGAAGCCAAAAAGTTGTGATCACAACAAGACGGCGAGATCGTCGCATTCCCCGAAAAGCGCCTCTTTTCGCTCATGCGGGCCGTAGCGTTCAGCGGCCTGCATGTCACTTCAATCGCCGCCAGTAGTTATCAGTAGTCACGCCAGTCAACCGAGTAAACACTCCAGAAAGGAACGAATCTCCGTCCTCTATTCGCTCCGCCAAGCACTTTCAATCAAGTCCAGTTACCAGCCGCGCGGTACATCACCATCCTTAGCGATCACACGACGTCTCCTGGATGCTGACATGCTTGATTATTATCTATTGCCGGCCGGTTTCTCCGTCTCGGTCCGCCTCTTCGGAGTTCTCGCTTGCGAAGGACGCGGCCATTGTGGCGAATCGTCCGCTCTGGTGTTCTGTTGTGATGTTGACAACTTGACATCGCTTTCGCGCTTCGACGTCGATGTACCAATGTACCTACCGACCGACGCGTCTCGTGCAGCGTCCTGCAAAAAGCGTAACTAATTTGTGGCTGACTGACTGGCTGCCTGGCCCGAAATGTGAGACCTGCATTTCCAATCTCATCATTGGTATGTCAGGTCTCAGTAGTCGCAATCCGCATATCCTGATTACAGTTATTATTCCGACTTTTGAGTGTACCTGCCTATCACGGTTTGTATACAAGGTTTGTTAAATCACAACAGACACGTAACATCGTGGACGAACATCGTGGACGAGGGATTCACTAGTACTAGCATACGTCCACTCACGATACACCACAGCTGCTGACACTACCGCTGAAGATCTACTAGGTCTTGGTCAGCATCTCGCTAACATCGCGATTATCTCGACACACCAAAGTAGCCAACACGACCACGTCTCAACAATGTCAACAGACTTTTGGCATTGAACGAGAACCTACTACACGAGTATACCACGCACGATGATGCTTGATGCTGCAATGCATGCATGCATGCTGCTGCTGCAAGTCCGTTATACCTTATGCGAAACAAAGTCAAACAACACCACGCCTGACGTCCAACCAACTTTCTCTCTCTATCATGGCAGGAAGTTTCGCATGTCGCATACGATGGTTGAGATAAGGCATGTAAATGTAGGTCTCGGGCCAATTCATGCATAACACCTTGAGCAACATCATCATCTCATCGTTCTACAACGCCAGGCTAGCGAGCGACGCGACGACCCCGTACATACGACGTATGAATCTCTTTTCCCTCTGCCATATTGCAAGAACAGTCTTGAGTTCGGAGTGTTTACCTCACCCTAATTTTAACTTTGGCACAAGTGAATTGATGCGCCTTTACTCTGCATGCACACGATTGACGCTTTCAGTGGTGCGTTTAATACTATCTTGAGTCGTTCTATCTAGCGTGGGAGTTCTGAGAGTCGATTCGGATGTTGTGCGTGCCTGTTGTCGATGTTTCTCGATGACATTAGACGTGTGAAACCGTGAAGCATCGACTGGATCAGCACATTCGTTGTGCTGGCTGTCAATTGCTTCACACAAAGACACTGATCTGACTCAAGCTGTACTCCCACACATACAAGTGATTATAACATGTAGTTCAAGACCGATCTGCCGATAAGTAGTGATGTATCAATATACGGAAGTATGAGCCAGGGTTAGGGTTGGGGTTGGGTTAACATATCAAACAACTTACTGCAGATCAACAGACTAAGTGTGCTGGGTATCGTCAAGGATAAGTGCAATGAAAATGAATACTTGGGTATCGATAATCAGCTACCGTAACCGCCCATTACATCCGGTCCATCCTTCTTCACTCCAAACAAACGGCAATCCTCCCACCTTATGCTCGCCGACGCTCAGTAACACAACACAATACTCCTCAAGCCTTGGCAAACTTCTTGCCCTCCAAGATAGTCGGGATCTGACCAACCATGTAGTCCTTTCCCTTAGCGAAGCTCACCGCGAACGAAGGCAACTTCCACCCATTGAAAGCACCAACGCCAGCCTTGGGACCCACAGGCACAAGCTGGGTCTCGCCGTCGTTCCGCTTGTAGGCCCTTTCCGCGGGGACAGGAGTTACACCGGCGTCACCCAGCACATCGTGAGCGAAGTTGGCGCCGAAGACAGGAATGGAGTTGTAGAGGTTGAGCACGCCGCCCTTGTCGACCTTGGCCACATCGCCCACAGCGTACACACGAGGACCAGCGGCATCGACACGGAGGGTGGTCGGGTTGGCATTGATGTAGCCGTCTTCTCTCTTGAGGGATTCGGGGACGAAAGAGGTGCTGGGCTTGACTCCAACGGCCGGGATGTAGACGTCTGCGATCATGGACTTGCCGCTGCTGAGGTGCACTTCGGTCTTGCCGTCGCTGGTCTCGGTGGAGTTGGTCACTTTGGTATTGTAGAGAACCGTGACGCCGACGCCCTCAAGTTGGCTCTGGGCTTTCTCGGCGAGCGCTTTGCGAAGAGCTGGGAGCAGCTTTTCGCCACCTGCTACGAGGGTGATGCGGGCCTTGCCTTGAAGGTGAGCGCCAATCTCACCAGCAGTCTCTACTGCGATGGGGCCACCACCACCGATGACGATCTCGGTCGCAGAGGCAAGGCGGGTGTTCATTTCGTCCAGAGCCTTGATTGAGATATTGTGGTCTCCGTGGAGGGTCGTGAGGGGGGTGGGAGAGCGGACACCTGTCGCGATGACGAGAGCGTAGTAAGGAAGTACATCGGATCTCTCGCCAGCTGTGTAAGTCACACTCCGTGTGTCCACATCGATGCCAGTTGCGGAACCGTGATGGAAGACAATAGAGTCCTTAGACTCGGGGTACTGTTTGAAGCCATCCATGATGGGCTTGAAGTACTTGTCGTGAGGTGCATCTTTCACGGAGACGAGCTCACGAGGAGCACCGATGTGCCACCAGAAGTGAGTCGACTCGTTGATGATGTGGAGGACATATTTGGCATCGTTGTTTTTGGCGAGCTGTGGGAGGGTGTGTTTGATGATGTAGTGGGCAGCGCTGAGTCCGGCGAAGTTGGCCCCGAGGATTACAATGTTTTTGGTCTCAGACATGATGGGCGATGGATGGCGCGTGTGGTTGATGAATGTGATGTGGTAGACTTCGATGAAGGATACGCAGGGTCGCACTTAACTCCTGGCACGGAAAGGCTTGTTTTGGGCAGCTGCTTTTCCACGATCAGGGGCGGCGGCGATGTTTACAGTTTTGTAGCGTTGCTGGCTAAACAAGGAGACGATAGGTGTGCGTTGAGGAGGGGAGCCGAACGTTTGAAAGGCAGTTTGGGATTATCAGGCAAATGGTGGCAGACGAGTATATGTACAGTACCTACGTAGGTACCGAATGGTGAGCAATGTCGCAAAAGGGTCTGCGGCAGACTGATGGACAGTTCATAGTTCTTATAGACTCGCGCCGGGGACGTAGATGTCAGGTATACAAGGTTGTTGTATACTGCTTTGACAAGCCGGAAAACCGCACAGACCCGATCATCGAGGGAGATTGCGCCGCCCTATGAGCGAGCGGTCTTGGTGAACTTTTTCCTTTCCACTACAGCGTAACTCGAGATGTAGAGTAGCATTGTGGATTGCTTATGAGATGTGTTATGTTGATCTGGCGGCTCGGACTCGCGCTTGCAAGACAATAGAAGAGCCTGCCCCGAAGTTCGCCATCTCACTCACCTTCGTTGTTTACTGATAAGAAGTCCACACATGTATGCAAGCTCATCCCAAAGCGTACAATCATTAACAAGGGGATATAGCACCCATGCGGGTTCGGCGGAGATTCAACATGAAGTCCGAGCATTGCTGCAAACCTCAGTTCATGCTGTTGTTTGTCTGTTAATACGGTGGTATCAGCAACTGTCGTGCATCGGAATCATCCTAACACCAATGAGACACTAGACACGAAAATCGAGTATCTCACCGGACTGCGATCTCGTAGGTGGTATTACCAGCAGCTCTAGGATATCCTAAGCATGTTCGTACCGGTGAGACCATGCGCTTGACATACAGTACTTCTGGATACACAGAGGTAGGAGCAGAGATCTGGCAACTTCGTTTACTCTGCGGTTGCTAGGCACAACAAAAGCTTGTCGCTGAGGAGTTGCAGAAGAAATTTGCGGATCTCACTTCCATCGCAGAGAATTCAAGGTCATGAGAGCGGCCAGATTTTGCAAAAAAAATACCGTGATCTTCAAACGAAGATATGTAGCGGCCATCCCACAAACCCGTTCCACTGGTAAAGAACGCACTTGGTAGGAAAGACGGACGCAGATTATCTAGAGGGCCGGGAACGAGGAGCTGCTCTTCGAGAAAAAGCACAACTCCTAGCAAGTCGCCGAAGCGAAGCCGTCATAGTAATAATGATGATTAAGTCATTACACTACTGATAGATAGGAGAAGAAGAAAAGGCACGTAGCTCTCGAGGTGAAGATAATTATACCAGGAGCGTCGAGAGAATGCTTGGCATGCATGCGGCACTGCGGAAGTCGTTGGTCCGAGCAAACGGAAGGTTCTCGGTCAGCTGACCAAGCGATGGGTCCAGACCTCACGACCATAGTCTTGTATGTTGCTGCACGTGGCTGGTGATCTAAAGGAAGAGCAGAGAGCCTGGTCTGACGTCCAGTGGTAGCGGGAGGTTATGTGTTCTGTTCTTACAAGTATTGGATGACAGGCAGGCCGATAGCTCGTTGCGTGGGCGCTTGCATGCGACTGGTCACTGGTAATTTGGGCCTTGGCGCGTATCCGTGGTACACTTCTTCCAGCACCTCAGTGAGGGTGTCGACAGATGTGTTTTGGTCCATCACAGCGACAGCATGCCCGAAGGTGGCGCTTTGTGTCGAAGCAGGCAGCTAACGGCCTTCGAGGGAGGGAGCCTTTTTCATCGGTCGGAGGTGTCCACTGCACTGCCGATGGCGAGAGCATCAAACCTAGCAGGGCCGCGCTGATGGACAGCTGATGAATTGTGGGACGACGTGTCCAGGACGAGCTACTGGGAGCGATGAGGGCTGGTTGATGATGATGGTGCTGTGAAGGAGGTGATGGCAATGATTGATGAGTTGTGGGACGGATGTGCAAAAGTTGGTGTTTGGTGCAAGTTCGCAGGATGAGGCGACGTCTAAAGAGGGTTTTGCGCGAGACCTGGAAATGTCATGAGCGAGTCTCGAGATTGGCATGAGCGAGCGAGCGACCGACCTGAGCTCAAAGCACCCGACAACTCCAAACATGAGTCACTTACTTCACTCTGACAGTACCTATTTTCCACGCCACTCGACTCACAACATATACTTCACCACCACGACCATAATTCGGAGACCATTGGGACTGGAGCCTGTAAGTTGCAGCCGCGTAGCAACGCACCAGCTTCGACACGTATATGTAGCTACCATGCACCGCAACGTGCACCAGTGAGACATCAACATATTGTGGGACGGAAAGCTGGGTATCTCAATGGACTGGAACCTAGTGAGCGGAGGTATCAGCCACTTCCGTACATCAAAAACATGTTGGCGCCAGCGAGAAGCTCATCAAGGAGATGTGAGATTGTGAAGTCACTCTTGAGACAACATCAGGAAAGTTATCACGAAGACAGCGAAGGGTAGTGGACTGGAGAGAAAGGCGTTTCAGTGTACTTCTGTCTCTGTCATTTGGGCTGTAGGAATCTACAAGTTCAAATCATCAAGCTCCTTCTGCAACCGCTCGGTCACTTGGGATCTCCCGCGCAACCCTGCGGCCCACTCTCTCATCCGACCCTCTCGCATCAGTTTCTGGGCAGCCTGCCTCTGCAGCGCTTCTGCATGCTCCCTCTCGTCCATCGCACGAACCTCCAGGATCTCGGACAGCTCGATGTCATTTCTTCTTCCTTGCTGCATGAGCTCGGGGTCACGTCTCCTTCCTTGCGACATAACGAGTTGATGGAGGTCGCCATGATCCCGATGTTTCTTGAGGATGTCTTTGTTGATGTCTTCAAGATCTTTGATGAAAACCTGAACCCACTAGCTCTCAATGGTACGGCTACTAGCGAACCTCTACCAATCCGCAGGTATGAGCACACGTGCTAAGCATATTATCTGAGCTGAACTCAGTTGGCATTGTCGCTCTCAATGGCTTTCTGAGAAACATTTGCTGCTGCACGAACCTTTTCATTTGCGTTTGGAACAGGCTGGTCAGTGAGGGCGGTGATCGAGAGACGTCAGCGTTTCTGTTTGCATTTGTGGCGTGGTGTTATGTGCAGCTTGCCTCAAGTGAAAGCGCTCCAAGCGCGGCCACGCGCGCTATTCATAAGATTACTCGACACCGCTCGACCTGCGCACATCATTGTCACTACCACCCCACCGAAAGACTGATCACCAAAATGGCTGGTCTAGCGCGTGACATCTACTACGAGCAGTTTCATCAATGCGCCGCTCTCTACGATGAGAAGAAACGGCAAGAGTGTGTGAAAGCCTGCCTGGCGCAACATGGGAGATTGCACAATGCCACGCTACTTGCAAATCAAGACCCTCCTTTTGCTGGTTGGCGTCGAGTAAACCAGCTGGTACAAGGCCGAGGTAAGTCAATAAATACCGTTATTCGCAAAGAAACCTGAGCTAACGCGTATTCCAGTGCCACAGGGTCGAGGCCGAGGAGATTTATGCGGCGACGATGCGACTGGCGGCTGAGCAGGCTGCAGTGACGGCGGCCGCCCAGAAATCAATCAACGAAGCGGCGTTGGCTCAACTTCGAGAAGAGCTCGACAACATCCTCGAATACCAGGCAGACCGCGCGCCAAGCTGGGTATCCCTCGAGGGTGCAGAGTATCCAGAAAAAGAGGGAAGCCTGAAGGACTTTTTGGCTGCGCGTTAGATGTTCGCAGAGGCGGAGATGCCCGACGAGGATGAGGAAGGTGATGGCGATGGCGACGACGATGTTGATGAAATGGACGGCGACAAGATG